>Ga0209270_1000321_pt1 | contig 118602 bp, 112 predicted proteins | sample MTBAKSrepl1MetaG_FD_187456 | JGI IMG/M metagenome (GOLD analysis project Ga0209270, IMG submission 187456) | Enrichment culture microbial communities from Arthur Kill intertidal strait, New Jersey, USA, that are MTBE-degrading - MTBE-AKS1... | ecosystem: Environmental > Aquatic > Marine >...
CCCTGGCCAAGGCCCGCCTCGCGGTCGTCGTCGACGAGGAGGAGGTGAGTGAGGCGCCCCTGGCCCTGACCGCCTGACCAACCCGAAGGTCACGCCGAACCGCTACACCACTCCCCAGGACTTGACCCCCGCTTGGACTGGTGATGGGTCTGAGGACGCTGGCGTCGACGAGCCGGTGATCGCACGGTAGGCCCCGGTTGTGGATGCTCCGCTGAGCCGCTTGACGTCGTCCGCATCGACGATCGGGGGCGAAGACAGGAGGGTGAGCAGCTCGGCGGCCGCAGACCCGGCGCGTGCCTTCACCTTGTCCCGCCACACGTCGGGCAGCGCGAAGATGTTCGCCGCGGAGACCTGGGCCTCGCGTGATGCCGTGCTCGCCGCCCCGGCCAGGTAGCGGTCACATCCCGGGTCCGGTGCCCGCAGGCGAGGTCGAAGCAGTGGTCTCGGTCGGAGACCATGGGCCGAGGCGATCGGCACTGCGACACCGGTGATGAGCGCCCGCCGTCGCGAGATCCCGTTGATCAGGGCACTGCCCACGCGCCCGTTGCCGCCGGTGAACGGGTGGGTCGACTCGAACTGGGCGTGCGCGATCGTCGCCTGGGCGACGGGGTCGAGGTCGTCCATGAGCTCGCCGACCCGGTCGGGGTACGGGGGCACGCGTGCGGCTCTCAGCGTTGAGCGGTCCGACCCGCCGATCCAGTTCTGCACGCCACGGACGGGTCCCGCGTACTGGCCTCGTACGAGTCGTCGACGAACGTCGGCCGGTGGGCCGCCAGGATCGTCTCGAGGGTGATCCCGTCTTCGGACTGTTCGACCATGAGTCGGAGCCAGTCGACGCGTGACGCGAGCTAGGTCGGGCCGCGTGAAGTCGGCCCGTCTCGTGGTTCTCCCGCTGTTCCTCGCGCTCAGCGCTGCGCCGCGTTCGGCGGTGGCCCCGCGCTGGCCCGCTGGATGGACCAGTGATGCGATACACGGAGCCGTCGGCGCGCGGCGGCATGGATGCGCTGGTCCGGGGAAGGCTGGTGCTGGAGGGTGACTGCCTCTACCTCGCGGACGTCGAGCAGGTCCTCGGCGCGGAGGCCGCCCAGCTCGCGCAGCGCTGCGTCGACAACAGCTACGGCGAAGTCGCCGTCTTCAACGACGCACCGCCGTGGGGTCCGCCACGTAGTCCAGGGCGACCGGGCCGCGACCGGTTCAGGCCGCCGCGCTGGCCCCGCCTCGGCGAGGCCGCCGGTGGCGGAGCCACCGATAGGCCCGGAGCACTGCCTGATGCGCGAGGACGCCGATCGCGGCGTTCGCCGCGGCCAGCAGGGCCGCAACCAGCAGGCCCAGCTCGAAGCCCATCACGCCGCCGGCGACCAGCAGCACGGCCCAGATCACCGCAGAGAGCACGAGTGCGAAGCGCCACCAGCGTCCGAAGACGAGCCCGAAGACGATCATGCTCGGAATCACGGACCTCACTCCCGTCCCACGGCCAATCTAGGCCCGCGGCCGCAGCGCTGCCTGGCCGCCTCTCGGGTTGCACCAACCAGGGCGCCGATCGCCGACCAGGATGGCCCAGCCTCTCGCGACCCCAAGCGGCCCGGCCGACAGTCGATGACGGGCGAGGCGAACCCGCACGCGGTGGGCGCCGTGTTGACGGACCGCTGCCAGCACCTGCCCGCGCTGCGCCCGCATCCTGCCCAGCCGCCGCGAGTCTCGACCGCCCGACGGCGTCCCACCCGCCCCTCGAGTGCCAAGCGACCCTGTGCGCTTCGTCGCGCGACGCTCTCACTCGTCCGGGGTCGTCTGCCGTTCAGGCGCAGGCGGCTCGCCGAGCTCCTCGACGGCGTGGTCGGCGAGAGCCGCGCCGGCGGATCCGTAGAGGTGGAAGACCGCCTGCGCGCCATGCCGGCGTAGCTCGGCGACGTCGTCGTCGTACCTGGCGATCGCGGCGACCCGTCCCGTGAAGCCCGCCGCGTGCAGCCGCGCGAGAGCGATGAGGTTCGCGTTGTGGAAGGGCATCGCAAGCACAGCCACGCGGACGCTCCCGGCGCGCTCCACCCGGTTCCAGAACTGAAGGTCGGTCGCGTCCGCCCGGAACACCTCGAAGCCGCGTGCGGCAAGGTCGCCGATCCGGGCCTCGTCGTGCTCGACGCCGACGACGCGCAGCCCGTACTCGTCCCTCAGACGCTCGTAGGTCGCAGCCCCGACCCGGCCCAGCCCGAGCACGACCGCGTCCGCCTCCCCGATGTCCACCAGGCGATCCTCTGGATGGAGCCGGGCGTTGCCCTGGTGGGGCAGGAGCGGCACCAGGCGGGTCGCCAGCTCCACCCCGCGCCGGTTGACCAGCGCGGACAGGCCGAAGCTCAGGGCGACTGCGATCGCAATGATCACCACCCAGTCGTCGCTGAGCAGCCCGCCGTCGGCGCCGACCGAAGCGACGATGATGCCGAACTCGGAGAAGTTCCCCAGCACGAGGCCGGCGAGGAACGCGGTGCGTCGACGCAGACGCATGAACCACAGCAGCCCTGCGTAGACCGCGACCTGGAACGGGAGGAGCACCAGCAGGAGCAGGGCGGTACCGAGCATGCCGAGCGTGGCGGCGCCGTGCAGACCGATCTGCAGGAAGAACGCCACGAGCATGAGGTCCTTGAACGTCGTCAAGGAGCGCGACAGCTCGCCCGCCTGCGGATGTCGCGCGAGCAGTGCGCCGACCACGAGCGCGCCCACGTCACCCTGGATGCCGACGGCCTCGAAGGCCGCGTACCCCAGGCCGATGGCCGCCAGCACCCCGAACAGCGCCTGCATCTCTCCGTGACCGACCAGATCCCACAGACGGAAGAGCAACCACGACCCGGGCACCAGGAGCAGCAGGAGGAGCGCCCACGGGCTCGGCGCCCGGCCACCGACCAGGCTCATGAACACGATCGCGGCAAGGTCCTGGACCACGAGGATTCCGACCGCGATGCGGCCGTACAGGCTCCGGGTGTCCGACCGGTCCTCGAGCACCTTGACCACGAACACGGTCGAGGAGAAGGCCAACGCGAAACCCACCAGTGCGAGACCGGCCATCGACTCCTGTGCGACGAAGGCCGACCCCGCCACCGCCATGACTCCGAGGAAACCGAGCGCGAGGGCGACCGACACGGCCAGATGGGCAACCGTCGTGAACCAGACCTCGCGTCGCAGAAGGATGCGGGCATCCAGCTTGAGGCCGATGGCGAAGAGCAGGAGGGCAACGCCGAGCTCGGCGATGGTGTCCAGGTTGGCCGGCTCCGGGACATCCAAGGCACCCAGTGCGAATCCCGCCCCGAGAAAGCCCACCAAGGGTGGCAGACGCACGAGCTTGGCGACCAGGCCACCCGCGACCGCGGCCGCCAGGTACAGCGCTGCCGTCTCCACGGGTCACCTCCGGCACCATTGTCGGGCCTCGTGTCTGCGGCCCTCACCCAGTGTTGCGCAGCCCCGCGGCGATCCCGTTGATGGTGAGCAGCAACGCGCGCTGCAGGTCGCTGTCCCGGTCCGCGTCGTCGTGCTGGGCGCGCGTGCGCCCCAGCAGCGAGACCTGCAGGGCGTGCAGCGGCAGCAGGTAGTCCGCGCGCGTCTCGAGCGTGCGGCGCAGCAGCGGCGCCGACTCCAGCAGCTCCTTCTGGCCGGTCACCGCGAGCACCTCGGCCACCGTGCGGGCGTGCTCGGCCCGGATCCGCTCGAAGAGCGGCGCGGCGTCCGCGGGCACCAGCTCGCGCACGTAGCGGCCGGCCAGGTCCAGGTCCGTCTTGGTCAGCGTCATCTGCACGTTGGACACGAAGGTCCGGAAGAAGGGCCACGCGCGGTACATCTCGGCCAGGGTGTCTCCCGCGCCGGCCTCGCGCGCCGCCGCGAGTCCGGAGCCGACGCCGTACCAGCCGGGCAGGATGATCCGTGCCTGCGTCCAGCCGAAGACCCACGGGATCGCGCGCAGGTCGCTGAGGTCCCCGTCGCCACCGGGACGCTTGGAGGGCCGCGAGCCGATGTTCATGTTGCCCAGTTCCTCCACCGGCGTGGCGGAGACGAAGAACGGCACGAGCGCGGGGTCGCCGACCAGCTCGCGGTAGGCCGACCTGCCCGCCGAGGCGACGAGGTCCATGGCCTCGTCCCATCCGGCGAGCACCTCCGCAGGGAGGGCCGGCTGCCGGTGCAGCACCGATGCCTCCAGCGCCGCCGCGAGGGCGTTCTCGAGGTTCCAGCGGCCGAGGCCGGGCAGCGTGTACTTGTCGGAGATCACCTCGCCCTGCTCGGTGATCTTGATCGGCCCGTCCAGGCTGCCGTTGGGCTGGGCCATGATCGCCTCACCGGTCGGGCCGCCGCCTCGACCGACGGACCCACCGCGGCCGTGGAAGAGCCGCAGCATGACCCCGTGCCGGGCGGCGACGTCGCGCAACGCCCGCTGGGCGCGGTGGATCTGCCACTGGGACGCGGCGATGCCGGCGTCCTTGGACGAGTCGGAGTAGCCGAGCATGATCTCCTGCACGTCGCCGCGGGCAGCCACGAGCCGCCGGTACGCCGGGTCCGAGAGCATGGCGTCCACGAACGCGCCGCCCCGCTCCAGGTCGGCCACGGTCTCGAACAGCGGGGCGAAGCCGATCCGCGCCGTCGCGGGTCGCTCGTCGGTCCCGAGGTCGACCAGGCCGGCCTCGCGGGCCAGCACGACCACGGCGAAGATGTCGTCCACGTCGTGCGTCATGGACACGATGTAGGTCTCGATCACGTCATCGCCGAACCGGTCGAGCGCCTCGCCGATCGCGTCGAACAGCTCCAGGCTCGCCGTCGCCGCCTCGGGCAGCTCGACGCGGGCCCCACCCAGCAGCGGGCGCCGCGACGCGAGCTCGGCCCGCAGCAGGGCGACCCGGTCGGCGCGTTCGAGGTCGGCGTACGGGGTGTCGAGCTCGCCCAGCCGGTCGTAGAGGACGGCCAGGGCATCGTGGTGCCGCTGGCTGTGCTCGCGGATGTCCAGCGTGGCCAGGCCGAAGCCGATCGCCGTGGCAGTGCGGATCATCCGGAGGATCCCGCCGTCGGCCGTGAGCCGGTCACCGCCGGCGATCATCGAGTCGCGCACCAGGGTGAGGTCGGCGAGCAGCTCGTCCAGCCGGAGGTAGTCGCGGCCGGGCTCGTGGGCTGTACCGCGGGCGATCCGCTCGCGGGTGCGCTGCAGCCGCACCCGGACGTAGGACAGCTTCTGGCGGTACGGCTCCTCGGCGTCGAGTCGGCGCACCAGGGCGTGCGTGTTGGGCAGCGCCGCGGCGTCCGCCTCGAGGCTGGCCAGCAGCTCGTCGCTGACCGAGACCACCCGGGTCGATGCGCTCATCTCCGTGAGCAGGTCGTCCGCGGCCGCGACCAGCGTGCGCAGGCCGTGGTCGTGCAGCAGCCCGAGCACGGTGAGGGTGACCTGAGGGGTGACGAACGGGTTGCCGTCGCGGTCACCGCCCGCCCAGTTGCCGAAGCGCAGCGGACGGGCGCCGACCGGCAGCTCGACGCCCACCGACGCCAGCGTGCGGTCGAACTCCTGCAGGAGGTCCGGGACCACGTGGGCGGCGAGCGACTCCAGGTAGTAGATCGCCGTCCGCGCCTCGTCCTGCGGCTCGGGCCGCACCACGCGGAGCTCGTCGGTCTGCCACAGCAGGTCCACGAGCTCGGCGAGCCGACGTTCGAGCCGCGGCGTGTCCGCCGGCGACCGCACCGGGTCGCCGAGCGCGGCCACCACGTCAGCGATCTTGCGGAGCAGCTCGAGCACCGACCGGCGGCTGGCCTCCGTCGGGTGAGCGGTGAAGACCGGCCGGTACTCCAGCCTGGCGAGGACCTCGTCAACCAGGTCCTCCCCCAGGTCGCCCGCCTGGAGGGCGGTGCCGATCCGGCCCGCGGTCGTCGCCAGCGGCCCCTCGGCGCCCGCGGCGAGCTCACGCCACCGGTAGAGCTGCTCGGCGATGTTGGCCAGCTGGAAGTAGGCGGTGAACGCGCGCGCCAGCCGCACGGCCGTGGCGTCGTCGACGGCCGACAGGACGTCGTGCAGCTCCTCGTCCCTGCCGTCGCGGGACAGGCCGCGCACCCGCTCGACGAGCTCCAGGAGGTCCTCGCCCTCGTGCCGGATGAGGGCTTCGCCGAGGAGCCGCCCGAGCAGCTTCACCGACGCTCGAAGCTCCGCGTGGTGGGCGTCGGAGGAGACGCCACCGGCGTACCTGGCGACGTCGGGCAGCCGCTGACCAGCGGCGATCGGCTCGGTCGAGGCTCGCGAATCCATGTCGCACAGTGTGGGGTCCGCGACTCGAGCCTGCATGTCGCGTCCGGCGACGGCAGGCGCTCAGGCAGCGGTGGTCGCGGGCGGCCGACGCGATGAACCCCGACGAAGCCACCGGTAGCCCTGGAGGACGCCCTGGTGGACGAGGACACCCACGCCGGCGTTCGCCATCGCCAGCAGCGCCGCACCGATGAGGCCGAGCTCGATGCCCATCACGCCGTCCGCGAGCAGCCACGCGTCCCAGACCACGGCAGCAAGCGGAAGGGTGAGCCGCCACCAGCGTCCCAGGACCAAGCCGAACACGATCATCGTCGGAATCACGGCCGTCGCCCTCCCTCACAACCACCGTACGCTCGCGCCCGGGACGTCAGCCCGGCTGGACGTCCCGCTGCCGGAACCGGGCCAGCCCGGCACCCACCAGCCCCACGGCGACGACGGTCATGACGACCAGCGGCGTCCAGGCCATCGGCTCGGCCGGCAGGCCCGGGGTTGCCGAGAACGGCAGCACGTCCAGGACCCAGGCGGGCAGGTGCAGGGCATCACCGATGAGCATGACGAACCACAGGGCCGCGACCACGCCCCACGTCACCGGGATCGCCACCCGCGGCAGGTAGCCGAGCAGCAGCACCGCGAGCCCGACCAGCACCACGCTCGCCGGCCAGTAGGCCAGCGCCGCGCCGGCCATCACGAGGCCCTGCGACGAGTCGCCGATCGTCGCCCCGTAGCCGGCGCCCATCAGCCACCCACCGACGCCGAGCAGGACGGCCGAGCCCACGGCCGGGATCAAGAGCCGCTGGAGCACCCACCGGGTCCGCGAGAGCGCGCCGGCGAGCTGCGGCTCGACGATGCCGCTCGCCTCGTCGGCCCGCAGCTGGGTGACCGACTGGAGGGCGAACACCGCGCCCAGGAGCCCGATCAGCCCGGCCAGGAGCGCGAGCAGGGCGTCGACGCCGGTGCCGCGCAGGATCGCGGTCGTATCGGTCCCGGCGTCGGCCAGGAGGCTGTTCATCTGGTCGACCACGGAGCCGAAGAGCAGTGCGCTGAGCACGATCGCGATGCTCCAGCCGCTGATCGGAGCGCGCTGCAGGCGTAGTGCCAGACCCAGAGGTGTGGCGTACCGCGCCGGCGCGCCGGCCCTGCCGGAGCGTTCCGGCATGAGGCCGGCACCGTGGTCGCGGCGGGCCTCCAACGTCCACGCGGCGAGCAGGAGCGCAGCGGCGAGCCCGACGAGCAGCGCCAACGGCCACCAGCGGTTCGCGCCCCACGGAGCCATCTGCTGACCCCAACCGATCGGCGAGGCCCACGTGAGGGCGCCGTTGCCGAGATCGCCGATCATCCGCAGCACGTAGAAGCCCACGATGACGATCGAGCCGAGCGCGTTGGCGCCCCGCGAGGTCGAGGCGACCTGCCCGGCGACCGCGCCGACCCCGAGGGCCATCAGCCCCACACCCGCGAGCGAGGCGCCCACCACCCACGAGCCCGTCGTCCCGGCGCCGGCCGGGTCCAAGCCCAGGCCGGCCGACGACAGGGCGGCGAACAGCCCGGTCAGCACGCAGAGAGCCGCGATCACCAACCACGCCGCGACCGCGTAGGCGTGCTGGCCGAGCATCCGCGAGCGGAGCAGCTCGGTGCGTCCCAGCTCCTCGTCGGCCCTGCCGTTGCGGGTGACCAGGAACACCACGCCGAGCGCGAGGCTGAGGGCGCAGGTCATCCAGATCTTGGTCCAGACCGCGCCGCCGAGGGTGGCCGGCGCGGCGGCCAGCCCGGTGAGCGCCCTGATGCCCGGGGTGTCGGACAGCGCCGCGAAGTCGTCCAGGGCGCGCTGGGTGGTGAACAGGCCCTTGTAGTAGTCGCCGACGTAGGCGAACAGCCCCACGATGACCACGAACCACACCACGAGTCGCACGCGGTTGTGGCGCACGACGAACCTGGTCATGGCTCCGAGCCCGGCGAGGCCGTCTGCCGGCGGCCGGTGGACGACCTGGGCCGCGGGGGCCGGGACGTGGGGTGCCGACGCTTCGACGCGGGCGGTCATTCCCGGCTCCCGTTGTTGACCGCGGCGAGCTCGTCGCCGTAGTGCCGCAGGAACAGCTCCTCCAGCGACGGCGGGTTGGCCACGAGCGAGCGCGGGTTGAGGCGCGCGATCTCCGCGAGCACGGCCGGGAGGTGGTCGTCGTCGACCGCGAACGTCACGTGCTCACCGGCGGACGTCAGGTCGTGGACACCCCCCATCGCGGCGAGGGCGTCGACACCGCCGTCGAGCACGGCCGTCACCTGGGTCCGGGTCAGGTGGCGCAGCTCCGCCATCGTCCCGGCCTCGACCGTGGCGCCCTCGCGGATGATCGTCACCCGATCGGCCAGCTTCTCCACCTCGGTGAAGATGTGGCTGGACAGCAGCACGGACCGGCCCTCCGCCTTGACCTCGCGGATCGACTCGGTGAAGGCGGCCTCCATGATCGGGTCGAGGCCGCTGGTCGGCTCGTCGAGCAGCAGGAGGGGCGCACGCGACGCGAGGGCCGCGACCAGGGCGACCTTCTGCCGGTTCCCCTTCGAGTACGCGCGAGCCTTCTTGGTGGGATCGAGCTCGAACCGGTCGAGCATCGTCTGCTTGCGCCCGGGGTCGAGCGGCCCCGAGAGGCGGGCCAGGATGTCGATCGCCTCACCGCCGGTGAGGTTGGGCCACAGCGTGACGTCGCCGGGCACGTAGGCGAGGTCCCGGTGCAGGCGCACGGCGTCGGTCCACGGGTCACCACCCAGCATGGTCACCCGGCCGCCGTCGGAGCGCAGCAACCCGAGCAGGATGCGGATCGTCGTCGTCTTGCCCGCGCCGTTGGGTCCCAGGAACCCGGTCACCTGGCCGGCCGGGACGCGCAGGTCCAGTCCGCGCAGCGCGTGGACGTGGCCAAACCGCTTGTGCAGGCCCTCGATCTCGACGGCCATCTCAGTGCTGGACATCTGTCGTTCCTTCGTCACGGTGGTTGAGGTAGGTGAGGTACTCGTCGAGGAAGGTGCGGTCGGCGAGGACGCCCTCGGTGAACAGCTCGAGCGTGGGCAGGATCTGGTCCTGCTGGCCCGCCTGGATCGAGGCGATGAACTCCGCGGGGGTGGCGTGGGGCGAGGTGATGAACTGCACCAGGAGCGCGCCGGTCGTGAGGTAGGTCAGGTAGCGCAGCCGCGCCTCCTCGTCGCGCGAGGGGCGGACCATGCCGGTCTCGACGCTGTGGGCCATCACCCCCCGCACGCTGTCGATGATCTGCTCGAGGAACTCGCGTGCCGGCTGCCCACCGGCGTGGATCGCCCGCAGCATGTAGACCATGAGGTCCGCGGCGAAGCCCGGCGCCGTGAGGTGGCTCATCAGGTAGCCGGCCGGCTGGTCGACGGCGCTGGTCTTGACCGCTGTGTACTCGCGCAGCACCTCGGCGTCGCACTCGGCGCGCAGCGCCTCCTTGGTGCCGTAGTGATGGGTGATGAGCCCGGGCGAGACGTCGGCACGTGCCGCGATGGTGCGGAAGGACGCGTCGAAGCCCTCCTCCGCGAAGCACAGGATCGCCGCCTCGCGGATACGCGCCCGCGCGGTGAGGTCGGGCGACAACCCGCCGTCGGAACCGTCGGCTATACGCATGACCAACATACTAAACACGTGACCAGTCCTACGTCGACGCGACGCCTCGGGAGCCGGTCCTGGGCGCGACCACGGCCTGGGCGTACTCGCGCATGGCGGCGTCGACACCCTCCCGGTCGCCGGTCAGGAGGAGGTCGTGCAGCAGCCCGCGGACGACGGCCAGGTCCAACCGGGCGCGCCGTCGCGCGATCTCCGGTGGGACACCAGCGGCCACCGCGTCCTCGGTCGCCGGGCCGAGCCACGGGTCGACCAACTGGTCCCGCAACGTCTCGGCGTGCGGCCGGCCCTGCATCGCGTGGCTGGTCAGCTCGAAGAACAACGGACCGTAGACCAGGGCCCGCGCGCTGATCGTGGCCCAGAAGCGCATGGTCTGCGCGACCGGGTCGTCGGCGGGCTCGGCGTCCGCACGCTGCTCGGCCAAGCTCGCGCGCGCCGCGACCTCGACGTTCTCCACGACGGCGGCGAGGAGCCCCTCACGAGAACCGAAGTGGTACAGCAGCATGCGGTGGCTGGTCCCGATGCTCTCGGCGAGCGCGCGCAGGCTGGTGTCCCCGATCCCGTGCTCGGCGAAGTGGTCGACCGCGCGCTGCAGCAGGGCGGCGCGACCACCGGGCCCCTGCCCCTGGTCGGTCATGACGACGGTGCGTTCGCGCCGTCGGACGCGGCGCCGGCCCCGACCGGCCAGGTGGGCCGAGCGGGACCGGTTGGGCGCCTCGGCCCCACGCTCCCCAGCGTGAGCCGGGCGCCGCCTTCACTCGGCGTGGTGCCCCCACCGAACTCGGACCGCGGACGTTCACGGTCTGTGCCACCGCGCGGAGCCCTCAGGTCTCCGGTGCGGTGTCGCGGCGCGAGACCCGACAGGTCACGGCGCGAACACCTCATCAGAGGAACACAGCGCAGGCCCGACCGCACCTCGAGCCCCACCCCTGCCCGCCCTTCCGCCACGCGCCCACGAGAGGTCCGGCCTCCGGCGCGCACCCCGGTGCGGGAGGGGCGACCGCTGGTCGGGCCCCCTCCCAGCGCGTAGTGTCGCCAGCAGGATGCGTGCCGCGTGGCGTGCCGCATCCGCAGGCATCGGGGGGCATCCGTGGGATCCGACGGCATGAGACCGGTCAGCCGCACGGCCTTCCGGGCCCCGCCATCGGTGTGCGCACACCCGACTGGCCTACCTCAGCGATCGCCGTGACCTCGAACCGGGACCGGGCCGCACCACCGCGGGCGCCACGTCAACGAGGCCTCCCTGGCCACCCGCTGCCGCATCCGGAGCCCGCCGCGCTGAGCGACCTCCCGGACCGTGGTGCGCTTCAGACGCGCCTCGCGGATCCGCTCCCGGCGAGGCTGTCCCGAGGGGTCGCGGCGCTCGAGGTCGACGCGCTCGGGCTTGTGCAGGAGGCCTACGGCCCCCGCACCGGTGCCGCGGTCCTCCGTGAGCTCGCGCGGCGCCTCATCGCCCCCACCGGCGCCGCTTACCTCGGACGGTGGCGGCCTGACGTCTTCGTCTGGGTGGTGGACGCCGCCGACGCCGGCGCGGCCCTGACCCAGCTGAGCGACGCCGTCATCACACGCTTGCGCGAGCCCTTCGACGTGGACGGCCACCAGATCCGGCTCGCGGCTCGTATGGGCCTGGCCGTGGGATCGATAACCTCCGCGGCCGACGTACAGGCTGTGGCCGACCTGCTCCCCGCGGCCATGAGTGCTCTCAGGGACGCCAAGGGTGCCGGTCGCGACCGCGTGGCCTGGCACTCCGACTCGATGCACCACCCGGACATGGCCCAGCTCCACGCCGACCTGAGCCACGGCATCGCGCACGACGAGCTGCGCCTGCACTACCAACCGATGATGGACCTCGCCCACGACACCATCACCGGCGTCGAGGCGCTTGTGCGGTGGGAGCGACCCGGCACCGGTCTACTGGGACCGGCATCGTTCATCGACGTCGCCGAGCGGACCGGCCAGATCGTCGCGCTCGGCGCATGGGTCGCGCGCACCGCGTGCGAGACCGCCGTCACCCTGCGTGCCCCTCGGTCGACGCCGTTGAGTGTGAGCATCAACGTCTCGGCCCGCCAGCTGGGCGACCCAGGACTCGTGGGGATGCTCGCCGGCGCTCTGCGCGACTCGGGTTGTGCACCGTCGGCCCTCACGATCGAGATCACCGAGACCGCCCTCATGGTCGACCTCGAGGACGCCGCTCTCACACTGGCCGCGATCAAGACCCTCGGGATCCAGCTGGACCTGGACGACTTCGGCACCGGCTACTCGTCGCTGCTGTACCTCAGGCACTTCCCGGTCGACCGGATCAAGATCGACCAGTCCTTCGTGGCAGGCCTGGGCACCAACCACGCCGACACCACCATCGTCGCGTCCACGATCGCCCTTGCCCACGCGGTCGGCATCCGAGCCGTGGCGGAGGGGGTCGAGACCGTGGAGCAGCTCGCCCTGCTGCGGCAGATGGGCTGCGACTACATGCAGGGGTACCTTCTGAGCCGGCCCCTCGACGCGCAGGCGCTCGCTGTGTGGCTCGGGACGGGCGACGCGCGGACCCGTGCCCTCGGCCCGCCGGCCGCTTCTCCCGTCCTCGGCGACGTGCCGGCTCCCGCGCCCGTGCCCGAGGTCGGCGGGGCGCCGCGGGCCGCCGCCACCCGGCGCGACCAGACCGCCGACCACCGCGACGCCGTCGCCAACCGGCGCGACCAGACGGCCGACCACCGCGACGCCGTCGCCAACCGACGCGACCAGACGGCCGACCACCGCGACGCGGTCGCCAACCGGCGCGATGCGGCAGCCGATGAACGCGAGGGAGCTCAGGACGGCTGAGGACCGGGCGCGTCTCCGAGAAAATGTCGGCCCAAATGTCCTGATTTGGCAACATGAATCGCCGCCAAAACTCCGACAAAATATGCTAGGGTCATAAATCAACGGGCGCGCCGAAATCATGACCGCGCAGTTCGGCACCACACGATCGCCGCCCCGTCACGATCACTCTCCCGCCACCGAGGCCGCCGCGCGGCCCGAGCGGATCTGCCCGGACGGCTCCCCACACCACGGCAGGCACCTCGCCCGTGCCCGCACGCCGTGCACCATCGTCGCACCACTCCCCCTCCCGAAGGATCGCTCGTGAACACACAGCTCAGCGCACCCGACCGTCCACGCAGCGCCACTCCGGCGCGTGCCGCCGTGGTGCTGGTCACCGTCGCCCTCATCGCCCTCCCGTCAGCGGCACACGCCGCCACCGGCACGCCGGTCGAGCTCGGCTCCGCGTCGACCTTCGCCGTCCTCGCCGGGGCGGGGGTCACCAACACCGGCGCGACCACCCTCGGAGGCGACATCGGGAGCTTCCCCACCACCAGCATCGCGGGGCTCGGAACCATCACCCTGGTCGGCGGGGTCGACCGCAGCGGTACCGCCGTCACGGAGCAGGCGAAGACCGACCTGGTGACCGCCTACGGCGCCGCGTCCGCCCAGTCGCCCGACCCGCTCGGCGGCGTGGAGCTCGCCGGGCTCACCCTGGAGCCCGGCGTCTACGACACCGGGGGCGTCATCGAGCTCAATGGGAACCTCACGCTGGACGCCAACGGCGACCCGAACGCGGTCTTCGTGTTCCAGTCGCTGTCCACGCTCCTGGCCGGCGCCGCCAGCTCCATCACGTTCATCGACGGAGCGACGGCCTGCAACCTCTACTGGCGAGTGCCGACATCGGCCACGATCGAGGCCGGGAGCCGGTTCGCCGGGACGATCCTCGCCGAGATGACGATCTCCTTCGAGGCCGGTGCCACGCTCGAGGGTCGCGCCCTGGCCCAGGTCGGCGAGGTGACGATGATCAACAACGTCATCACCCGACCCGTGTGCGCCGACACGGACACGACGCCGGCGCCAGCGACCTCGCAGACCCCCGCACCCAGCGCGGGCACGGCCGGCGCGACCGACACAGGTGACGTCACGGCCCAGGTGGCCGTCGCGCCCCGCGGCGGTGTGGCCACGGGCGACGGCAGCAGCCTCGACCTGTCCGGGGGCTCGGCACCGGTCGCCCCGGGCGCGGCGACTCACATGTGTCGCGGCACCGAGCACGCCCCGTGGCCACGCCTGCTCCGTGCGAGCTGGTGATCCGGTGGCGCCCTGGAAGACCGCTTCCCTCGCACTGCTGATCACGCTGACCACGGCCTCGTGCGGCACCCCCGTGGGCGACGCGACGGTGAGCGCGGCGACGGCGGGGGATCACCCATCGGTGTCGACGTCCCCGGCTCCCGACCGGACGGCAGTCACGCCGCCCCTCGTCATGACCGCATCCGTGCCCGTCCGGATCGAGATCCCGCAGATCGCGGTGGACTCCGAGCTCATGGCGCTCGGGCTCCTCGCGGACGGTGCCCTGGAGGTCCCCCCCGGGGGCTTCCCGGCCGGGTGGTTCACCGGGGGGCCGACCCCCGGCGAGATCGGCCCGGCCGTGATAGCCGGACACATCGACCAGGTCACCGGGCCAGGGGTCTTCTACCGGCTCGGCTCGCTCGCCACGGATGACGACATCCGGATCACCCGCGCCGACGGCACCGTCGCGCTCTTCCGTGTGGTCCGGGTGGGTCAGTTCCCCAAGGACGCCTTCCCCACGGAGCTCGTGTACGGCGATCTCGATCACGCCGGGCTGCGCCTCATCTCCTGTGGAGGGGCGTTCAACCGCGGCACCGGGCACTACGAGGACAACATCGTCGTCTTCGCCGACCTCGTCCCCTCGGCGTAGCCCGCTTCGTCACCCCGACCACGCGGCACGCCCGACGACCGTCCCGCTCCCGCGGACCTGCCACCATGGCCGGCATGACGCCGTCACGCCGACCGGCGCTCTCGCGCCTCGACAGTCTCCGTGTCACGCGCGCAGCGGTGCACGCCTGGTGGCGGGTCCGCGACTACGCCGACGCGGTGCGCTGGCAGGCGCTGGCCCTGGACCGCCGGCCCCGGGCGCAGGAGCTCGGCGAGCCCGCGACGCCCGTCGGGCGGCCCGTCGTGCTCGTGCCCGGGGTCTACGAGGCGTGGACGTTCATGCGCCCGCTCGCCGAGCGCCTGCACGCACGTGGCCTGCGGGTGCACGCCGTGCCGCGGCTGGGCTTCAACCGCGCGCCGATCGCCCGGCAGGCCGCGATCCTCGGCCGGTTCCTCGAGCAGGAGGACCTGCGCGACGTGCTGCTCGTCGCCCACAGCAAGGGCGGGCTCATCGGCAAGCTGGCGATGCTCCGCCACGACCCCACCGGGCGCGTCGCCCGGATGATCAGCCTCAACACGCCCTACCAGGGCTCGGCGCTCGCGTGGGTCTTCCCGACGCCGGCGGTCCTCGAGTTCCGGCCGACGCACCGGACCCTGCGCGCCCTGGCGACCGAGCGCTCCGTCGACGACCGGATCACCGCCGTGCGCAGCGTGTGGGACCCTCACATCCCGACCGGCTCGTCACTCAACGGCGACGCCGATCACGTCGTCGGCACGCCGGGTCACTTCCGGCCGCTGAGCGATCCGGCGTTCCTCGAGCTGGTCGTGGCCGCCGCCCTCACGACCGAGGCAGGTGGACCACCCGGCTGAGCCCGGGCTCGTCGGGGTCGTCGCGGATCTCGCGCCCGTCGAGCCACGAGCGGATCACGTGCGTGAGCTCACCGGGGTGGCTGAAGTTCACCGCATGCGCGGCGCCCTCGATGATCACCACAGTGATGTCGTCGTGGGCCATGCGCGCCAGCTCGAGCACCCGCTGCGGCGGGGGCATCAGCGGGTCGCGGGTCCCGATCACGGCCAAGGTCGGCACGGCGGTGCGCAGGAGGCGTTCGAGCGTCGGGAACCGGGTCAGCTCGGCGAACAGGTTCACGGTGTTGACCGGGCCGAACTTCGCGTAGTCCGGCACCGCGACGGCGGCCATCTTGGGGTCCTCGCGAGGGACGTCCTGGAGCATCTGGCGCATCGCCCGCCGCAGGGGCTGGTTGTGCAGGCCGCCGGCGGGCGAGGTCAGCACGACCCGCTCGACGAGCGACGGTGCCATGTGCGCCACCTCGAGGCTCACTGGGCAGCCCATCGAGTTGCCGACCAGCACCACGCGTTCCATCCCGAGCACGTCGAGCAGCTCCACCAGGGCCTCCGCCAGCGCCGGGATGCCCATGGCACGGTCCCAGCGCGCGGAGCGCCCGTGCCCGGGCAGGTCGGGCACGACGTTCGTCGCGATCAGGCCGAGGCGCTCGGCAGTGGGCAGCAGCGACGCACCCGAGATGCCGAACCCGTGCACGTGCACGATCGGGGTCCTGCCGACCACCTGCGGCGACGACGTACGCACGAAGACGTCCAAGCCACCGACCTGCACGGTCTGCTCGGTCCACGTCACCGCGCCGGTCGAGCCCCGGTGCCGTCGCCCCGCCATGGTCGGCCCTACTCCTCGAGAACCCAGGTCCTCGGCACGCTACGGCCCACCGCGCGGAGGGCGCCTCACCCCCGAGGGGTGACCGCGCGCGCCGATCGAGCAGACTCGTCCGCACGGCAACCCGTGCTGCCGCGGTGCTCAGTCCGGCCGATCGACGAGCACCGCGACAGGCTCCTGCGTGAGGAGAGCCAGCGCGGCGACATGGTGCGCACCGACGTCCAGGTCGAGCATCCGGCACTCCGGTCGAAGGCGCCCGCGCCACGCGACCAGGCCCGCCGGTTCGTGCGGCGGCGTGACGACGACGTCGGTCAGCCGGACCCGGAGACCCTCACCGGTCGCTTTCAGCACCGCCTCCTTGCGGGTCCAGTACGTCACGAATCCCCGCACGTCCGAGATGTGCCGGCGCTCGTCCTGCGAACAGGTGCGCGCCGCGAGAGCGAGCGGGTCGAGCCCCGGGCGCAGCGCCACCTCCTCGACGTCCACGCCTACGGCCGGCCCCGTCGACACGGCGACGAGGACCAGGCCACCCGAGTGCGACACCGACGCCTCCAGGCCGGTCCCGGGCAACCGCGGCCGGCCGTGCTGCTTGCCGCACCGGTCGCAGGTCCGGTCCACGGCCACGCCGTCCGCCGGCACTCCCAGGGCGGCACCCGCCGCGTGGCGCAGGAGAATCGCGCCGGTCACGAACTGCGCCCGGGCGCGGTCGTCCCGGTACCTGGCGGCACGCTGCTGCTCGGCGGGGCTCAGCGCCTCCGCCGACGCGGCGTCCCACTCGCGACCGACCCGGGCGACATGGACCGTGCACCGTGCTCCCCCGCCGGCCTCGACCGCCTGCTCGGGCACCCTCTCACCCCCGTCCGTCGGCATGCCCGCTCCCTTCCGTCTGCGCACCAGCGCTCAACCCGCGACGGCCGCCGTGTGCAGCACGGACGTCATCCGCGGGTCCATCTGGAGGAGCGCGAAGTACCCGGGGGTGCTGCGGAAACCGACGGCGAACCGCCCGTCCGCGGGATCCGACGTCGTGTACTCCCGGATCGCCGCACGCACGGCGTCCACGTCCGCCTGGGTGAGCGACTGGAAGCGCACCAGGTCCGCAGCGGGCACCCGGAACCGGTACCAGGGCTTGATCCAGAACAGTGCGCTGGTGATCTCGTGCTCGTCGAGCAGGGACCGGATCACCTGGCCGTCGCCGCGATGCAGGGCGTTGGAGTCCAGCACGTAGGAGTGCGCGACGTGCGTCATCGACTTGCCCTGCCGCTCGGCGGCGCGCTGGAGCTCCAGGGCCGTGGTGCGCATCTCGGCGTAGTTGTCCGCCGGGCCGGGCACCGTGTCCGGTAGCACGATCACGTGGTCGTCCAGCAGGCCGAGCGCGTGCATCGCCGCGCGGAACTCGGTCACCCGCAGGGCCCCGCGCTCGGCCGGGCTCAGCGCGTCCCACCCCGCCGGGCGGGGCAACGGGTCCGCGCCCCGGCCCTGGGACACCAGGACCACGTAGACGTTGTCGGCACCCTTCTCGTCCAGCGCCGCCCGAATCGCACTGGCACCCCACAGCACCTCGTCATCCGGGTGCTCCGGGTAGAACGCCACGACGTCGCCGGCGAGCTCCGGGTTGTGGGCCAGGGCCGGCTCGGCGACGTCGAGCGCCAGCGCGACCGACGCGAGCGCCAGCCCCGAGCCCGCCGCCCATGCGGCGGCGCGCGCTGCCAGCCGCACCGGGCCCCGGAGCCTCATCGGACCGACCCGGGGCGCCGGCCGGCCACGTCCCACGCCATCTGCTCGCCTCTCCGCTCGGCCACGATCCCCCGCCGTCTCGATCCTCGACCCCGTGCCATCGGCCCGCTCGTCACACCTGCTGCCTGCTAGCGTCGAAGAGCGATCGGCCGCGCCGACGGGGAGACGCTCAGGGGGAGCGTCGGCGGCGCGTCGGGCGAGGGGGAAACCATGAGCACGACCCTAGTTGCGCGCGCCCTGGTGGCACTCATCCTCGGCGGCACCATCGTCGTGGCCGGTGGGCCCGTCGCCGCGGCGTCCTCGGGGACCGCCACCGCGCAGTCCCCCACCACGGTCCTGCGGACGACCTCGATCATCTCGCCCGACTGCCGGCGCACGTACCTGCACTACGGATCCCGTGGTCGCTGCGTCACGCAGCTCCAGTTCGCGATGAATCTCTTCTTCGGGCGTGACCTGGCCCTGGACGGCATCTACGGCTCGGCGACCACGGGCGCCGTCTACTGGTTCCAGGCACGCTACGGCCTCGCGTACGACGGTCGCTGCGGGCCCGAGACCTGGAGCAAGCTGCTCTGGGTCGAGTACCGCTTCTCCCACGGCCTGCCCTTCTGAGCGGTCGTCCGCGCCGGGGCCGGGCGTGCGCCCGCGCTCACGAGAGCACGACGCGGCCCATGCGCTCCTGCTTGGACGCGTACATGGCACCGTCGGCGCGTGCGACGACGTCGTCGACGGGTGATCCGGGCGTGCCGATCGCCACGCCGATGCTCGCACGCACGCCCACCATGCCCGCGGTGAGGCTCGCGGGGCCGGTCAACCGGTTCCGGAGTCGCGACGCGATCGCCATCACCTGGTCAGGATCCGCCAGCCCCGGGCACACCACCAGGAACTCGTCGCCGCCGAGCCGCCCCACGTGGTCGCCCTCGCGCAGCACGTCGCCGATCCGGCCGGCGACCTCCACGAGCATCTCGTCGCCGGCCGCGTGGCCGAAGGTGTCGTTGAGCACCTTGAACTCGTCCAGGTCGATGTAGATCACGCCCGTGATCCCGCGTCGATCGGGGCTCAGCGCGTGCTCGAGGGCGGCGATCACCGATCCGCGGTTGAGGCAGCCCGTCAGCGCGTCGACCGTGGCCCGGACCTGGAGCTCCTCGCGCATCCGGGCCGCCTCGGTGATGTCGTGCACCGAGACGAGAGCCCCGCGGCCACCGGCCGGCCCCGCCACGGCCACGACCGACGCCATGCAACGGCGGCGCTCGCCGGTCGCGGGCAGCTCGAGCTCGACCTCGACGTCGCTGTCCTGCCCCTCGTCGACGGCCGCGCCGATCGCCGCCTCGAACCGGACCCTGTCCGCCTCGACGAGGTTGACGATCTGGTCGGCGAGCACGTCCGTCGCTGCCGTCCCGAGGATCGCGGTGAGCCGCTGGTTGGCGTAGAGCACCCGGCGTCCCGAGTCGACCTGGAGCACGCCGGACGGCAGGGACTCGGCGAGCCGGCGGAACAGCTCCTCGCGCTGGTGGAGCTCCTCGTACAGCGCCATCTCGTCACTGATGTCGCTCAGGTGCGCCTCCACGACCCACTCGTTGTCCTCGCTCACGCTGACGACGACGTTCTCCGACTCGGTCCACAGCCACGACCCGTCGCCTCGCCGGCGCCGGGTGCGGACCCGGACGGTGCGGCGTTGGGAGAGCATCTCGAGCCAGCTCGAGATGGCACGCTCGTGGTCGTCCGGGTGGATGTACTCCAGGGACCGGACGCCGATCACCTCGTCCGGGTCCCAGCCGAGCATCCGCGCGGCGCGATCGTCGATGCCCGTCACGACCGCGTTGAAGTCCAGCCGGACCACGCCCTGCCGTGGGCGCAGCGGCGCGAGCTGCGACGGGTCGACCTCGGGCTCGTCGGCCTCCGGGACACCGCCGTTGGCCACCAGACCCAGCCACACGCCGAACTGTTCTCGCGCGTCGACGATCACCAGGGTCATCAGCCGGTCCGGCGCGTTGCGAAGGTGCACCGGGCTCATCGCGAAGCCCTGCGCGCGCGCCCGCTCCCAGGTCCTGACGACGACCATCGCCTCGGTGGGCACCATCAGGTCGACCATCGTCGCGCGGTCGGGAGGGACCTCGACCGTGCGGAAGGAGGACAGCGGTTCCGCCTGCGGCAACGGCACCCGGAACCCGTCGTGACCGAGCGCGACGAGGAGCCCACCGGTGTAGCGGGTCAGCACCGCAGCGACGTCCTCGTCACTCACCCCCTGGGGGCGCTCAGTCGCCATACCCGTCGATCGGCAGATGGCGCCGTGACTTGAGCCGACGCGGGCCGTGTTCACCCCGCTCGCGCGGGACCGGACGGAGGCGTTCGGGGTGTGAGCAGTCGCCGCAGCACGTCGACCAGCAGGGCGGCGACCGCACCGCCGTCGACGGCACCGTCCGCGGCGTGCTCGAGCGACCAGCGGTCCAGGCTACGGACCACGTCGGTCACCAGGGTCGCCTCGAGCGTCGCGGGGAGGTCGTCGCGGACCTGGCCGCAGGACCGGCCCACCGCCAGGAGCTCCCCGAACCACCCGGCGATCGCCGCCATCGACTCGCGGACCGCGGCACTCTCCCCCACCGGTGCGTCCGGCAGGTGGAACAGCCGCGCCGCGTCGGCGTACCAGTCGCCGCGCGCCGCCACGGCCAGGACCCGCGCGGCGAGCCCCTCCAGCCCGTCCCAGAAGTGCGGGCCGCGCAGCGCCTCGGGCGGCGGCACCGCGAGGTCGCTCGCGAGGCCGACCATCGCCCTGCGGACCACCGTGTCGAAGAGCGCGGCCTTGGAGTCGAAGTAGTGGTAGAAGGAGCTCTTGCTCATCGCGCACTCGGCGATGATCCGGTTCAGCGAGGCGCGCTCGTACCCCACGGCCGCGAACTCGCGTGCCGCGGTGCCCAGCACCAGCGCCAGTCGTTCCGGGGCCAGCTCCCCCACCGTCACGGTGTCACCGTAGCCTGCGTTGGACCACCCGGTCCACTCGCGCTACGGTGAGTGGACCACCCGGTCCAATCGAGGATGAGATGCGAGCACCGACACCCCTGGCGCAACAGGTCGCCGCGCAGCGCGACGATCGGCTCCGAGTTCTCGTCGTCGGTGCCGGAGTGGCAGGCGTCACGGCGACCCGACTGCTCCGGCAGCGGGGCCTGCATCCCGTGCTCGTCGAACGAACCGGTCCCGAGCACGGCGGTGGCTACATGCTGGGCATGCTGCCGTTCGTCGATCCGGTGGTCCGCCGACTGGAGGCCGAGCCGGCCTACCTCGCCCGGAGCGTCGGCATGCGCCGCTACGCCCTGCACGGACGCCGCGGCCAGCACCTGCGCACCTATCGCCTCGACGAGGCGATGGACCCGTTCGGCCACTACCGCGGCATCGAGCGCGCCGCTCTCCTGGACCTGCTCGGCGGCGACGAGCTGCCGGTGAGCTTCGACACCGTCGTCGAGCGCATCGACGGCCAGGGCCCGGCCACGGCGGTCCTGCTCGAGTCCGGCACCCGCCACGAGGTCACCGTCGACGTGGTCGTCGGTGCCGACGGCCTGCACTCGGGCGTGCGCGCCCAGCTGCTGCGGCCCGCGGAGGTCACCCGGGTCGACACCGGCTGGGGCGGCTGGGTGGCGTGGGCGCCGCCCGACGAGGACCCCGACCTGTACGAGGAGGTCTGGGGCGACGGGTTCTTCCTCGGCCTCTACCCGGTCCGAGCGCGCACGGGGGTCTTCCTCGGCGGCCCCGCGGCCGCCACCGCACGCGGGCCCCTCGGCCTCGCCGACCGGGTCCGCACCCTGCTCCGGAGCCCCAGGCCCCGGCTCGCCGCGGCGCTGGACGCGGTCGCGGCGGCGCCCGAGGCGCATCGCTGGGACTTCGTCGACGCACGTTCGGCGCGCTGGACCCAGGGCCCGGTCGCCCTGGTCGGCGACGCCGCGGCCGCCTTCCTCCCCACGGCCGGGGTCGGCGCGGCGATGGCGATCGAGTCCGCGGCTTCGCTCGCCGACCAGCTCGAAGGCGTCGGACCCGGAGGCGTGCGCTCCGCGCTCGATGCCTACGAGCGCGGACAGCGTCCACGGGTGGAGGCCGCCCAGGACGCCTCCCGGTCGCTCGCGCGGCTGATGTTCCGCACGGGCCGGCCGCTCACCGCCGCCAGGGACGCCGCCACGCGCCTGGTCACGCTCCGGGCTGCGCTCGGCCCGATCCTGCGCCTGCTCGCCGACCGCCCCGGCCGGCAGGTCCCCGCCCCCACCGATCCCCACCGCCCCAGGAGGACGCCGTGACCGACCGACCCACCGCATCCGTCGAGCAGCTGCCGCACTACGGCAAGCACTTCCCGTTCATCCCGTGGTCGCTGACCTCCAAGCTGCGGGTGTCCTGGGTGTTCGCTAGCGAGCTGCGCCGGGCCCTGGGTTGGCCGCGGTTCGTCGCGTTCTGGCTCACGCTGCCGTTCAGGCTGCCGGCGACGCTGCGTCACCACGCGGCGGGCTTCCGCGAGATGCGTCTGCGGTTCGGAGCGATCGCGGAGGCGGAGTGGGTGCTGCTGGTGGTGATCCACGGCGTCCTGGAGCGCCGTGACGGCGCCACGGCGGCCTACGACTTCGCGCGGCGCGCGATCCAGCGGGCGTCGACGTTCATGATGGCCGACTTCTACCAGGCCGACCTGCTCGCCCGCTTCGAGGACCCGTTCGAGGCCTTCTGGGCCTACCACCGCGCGATGTTCAGCGACGACCCGAACTACCCCAACGAGCTGCTGGACGTGTCGGACGACCTCAAGGTCATGGTGGTCCACGAGTGCCGCAACTGCCAGATCGCCACGATGACGCTCCCGGAGCTCGCACCGCTCGGCTGCGACCACGACATCACCGGGTACAAGGCGATCGAGGAGCGCACGGGGATGGAGTTCCGGAGGCCGGTGACCCTCGCCAAGGACGGTGAGCCGTGCCGCTTCATGTTCTACCGGGTCGGGACCGCCCCGGAGGAGGACGTGCACTGATCCCGACGGGGGCTCATCACCCTTCGGCGCCGGGTCGCCCCGCCCGGACCAGGACCACCAGACCGACCGCGATCAGCCCGAGCTCGACCACGGGGAGCCCGGCGACCTGCGGCGCGGCTCCCCGCGCGGCCGTGACGCCCAACGACGCCAGCGCCGCGAGGATCATGACCAGACCCGCCACCACCGCAGGCGTCGAGGAGGTCAGCGACCGGTCGCTCGCCAGCGGCGCCTCCCACCGGCGCCAGACCACGACGAGCCCCAGGAGCACCACGCCCAGTGCCGCGACCCACGGCACCCGCAGCGCCCACCAGACGCCCGATCCCACGGCGGGCTCGGGCAGCACCCCCGTCGCCACCAGCGCATAGCCGCCGATCACGGCCGCCGTCATGTGCCACAGGAAGATCGTGAGGATCACCGCGTTCACCGCGACCACGCCGGTCCACACCCGCGGCCGCACGAGCCAGGCCGTGGCCCGCCGCCGCAGCAGCACCACCACCCCCGTCTGGGCGGTCGCCAGCGCCAGCAGGGCGAGCGTCGGTGGTGCGGTGTTGGTCAGGCCAGGCGGCGTCGCGGCACCGACCATCGCGACGCCGTACGGGCCGGGTCCGGTCAGCAGGACCGCCGTCCCGAGCCCGGCCACCGCCATCACCCACCCGGCGCGCCGCGACACCGGCAGCGCCCCGTGCTGCCAGGCGATCCCGACCTGGTGCACGGCCAACCAGCCCGCCAGATAGCTGCCCGTCGCGGGCGCCGCCGACCCGGTGGTCAACCGCAAGACGTCACCGACCGCCACGATCGCGACCAACGCGACGACGACCCCCAGACCCCACCGCCGGTGCGCGGCCACCGCCGCCGGGGCGAGCAGGACGACCGCCAGGTAGACCACCACGAACCACAGCGGGGACGTCGCCGTCCACACCACCAGGTGCGCCTCGTCGGGGTTCGCGCCCAGCGCCACCGCGACGACCCGCGCCACCAGGAGCACGCCGAGCAGCACCGCGGTCGGCCGGAGCAGGCGCAGCGCCCGGCCCCGGACCCATGCCACGGCGCTGCCACCCCGCCCGTGGTGCCCGGCGAGCGACGCGGCATTGGCGTACCCACCCACCAGGAAGAACACCGGCATCACCTGGAACAGCCAGGTCAGCGGATGCGTCCACGGCTCGACGTCGAGCAGGTTCACGCCGCCGAGACCCTGGGGGGTCGTGACGGCAGCCGTCACGGTCCAGTGGCCCAGCACCACCGCGAGGATCGACACCGCGCGCAGCAGGTCCACGTAGCGGTCGCGCCCCGCGGGCGTCGCCGCCGCCAGGTCGCGGATCCGCCGTGGCGCCGCGGGCGCGTCGCCGTCCGCCCGTTCGCCCATGGCCGCACCCCGTTCCGACGAGCCCCGCCTCGGACGATACGCGCCCGCGACCGACCCGCTCCGGCATCCCCAGCCACCGCAGTGGGCCTGTTCGAGGCTGCTGCCGTCCGCCCGTCGGGACGGCGACCCCGTGCGTTCACCCGAACGGGTCACTCCCCGTTGCCCGGTATGTCCGGTTCGTCCAGAGTGGGACCACGGGCCCCACCCAGTGGCCCCGGAGGGGGTGGTCCGTGTGCCCGACGCACGCGTGCAGCAGCACGACATCGCCGCGGACCGCGACAGGCTGCGCCGGCGCCGCGTGTACCGCTGGGCGACGGTGGCGCTCACGATCGAGGTCTGGTTCATCGTCGCGCCGTTGCTCGGCCTGTCCCCGTGGCCGAGCCTGCCCGCGATCGACCCCCTCATCCTCGTGCCGGTGCTCTTCTTCGCCGCGCTCCTGGTCCTCCTGCTCGGCACCCAGCTCATGTCGGGGCGGTCGCCGCACCTGACCTACCGCCCCGAGCAGGTCGACGTCACGCTCGACGACGTGATCGGCATCGACCCGGTGCTGGAGGACGTCCGGCGTTCGATCGACCTGTTCCAGACCCATCGCCGGTTCGCCGAGCAGATGGGCGGCACACCTCGACGCGGCCTGCTCTTCGAGGGCGCTCCCGGGACCGGCAAGACGATGACGGCCAAGGCGATGGCGGCCGAGGCCGGCGTGCCGTTCCTCTTCGTCTCCGCCACCTCGTTCCAGTCCATGTACTACGGCGCGACGGCCCGCAAGATCCGCGCATACTTCGCCGCCCTACGTGATGCGGCACGGCGAGAAGGCGGCGCGATCGGCTTCATCGAGGAGATCGACGCCATCGCGATGCGCCGCGGCGGGTTGCTCGGCTCGCCCTCCGCCACGAGCGACCGCGCCACCGTCGTCTCACCGGTGATCTCCGAGGGCACCGGAGGCGTGGTCAACGAGCTGCTGGTGCAGATGCAGTCGTTCGACCAGCCGACGCGCGGCCAGCGCCTGGTCAACCGCATCGTCGCCGCAGTGAACCTGCTGCTCCCCGCCGACCGCCAGATCAAGCAGATCCGGCCCGTGCGAGCCCCGATCCTGCTCATCGCCGCCACCAACCGCGCGGACTCCCTCGACCCGGCACTGCTGCGCCCGGGCCGGTTCGACCGGCGGATGACCTTCCCCACCCCGGACGTGCACGGACGGCGCGCCCTGGTCGAGCACTTCCTCGCCCGCCGCGCGCACCACCCGGAGCTGTCCACCCCCGCCATCCGGGACCGGATCGCCGCCGCCACCAACGAGTGGACCCCGGTGATGATCGAGCACCTGCTCGACGAGGCCCTCGTCAACGCCCTGCGGCGCGGCGACACCCGGATGTCCTATGAGGACGTCGAGAAGGCCCGGCTGACCGAGATGATCGGCATCGGCCACCCGGTCACGTACACAGAGCACGAGCAGCGCCTCATCGCCACCCACGAGGCCGGCCACGCCGTCACCGCGTGGCTGGTCGCCCCGGGTCGCACGCTCGAGGTCCTCACCATCGTCAAGCGCGGGTCGGCACTCGGTCTGCTCGCGCACTCCGACACCGAGGAGGTCTACACGCACACCTCGGGCGAGCTGCGCTCGCTCGTCCAGATCGCGATGGGCGGGCTCGTGGCCGAGGAGCTGTTCTTCGGAGAGACCACCACAGGACCGGCCAGCGACCTCGCGGCGGCGACCCGGACCGCCGCCCAGATGGTGGGGGCCGCGGGGATGACGGGCTCGCTCGTCTCGTTCGCCGCGACCGGCAAGGACCTGGTCTCGGCGGTGCTCGCCGACGGCAAGGCCCGTGCCGAGGTCGAGGAGGTGCTGGACGAGGCTCGCAAGCGGGTGGTCTGGCTGCTCTCGCGCAACCGGCACCTCGTGGAGGCGCTCCGCGACGCCCTGCTCGAGCGGTACGAGCTCGTGGGCCCAGAGATCACCGACGTCCTGGTCGAGGCCTCCGGCACCGAGCGCGAGGTGGACCCTCGAGCGACGGACGCGACGCACGTCGCCTGACGGGGGCGCGTCGACGCGCCCGTACGTCGCGACGCCGCGCCGCGATGCCTGAGCACCACGACGCGGCGCGGACCGACATCGTCGTCCCCGCCCGCTCCCCCGTTTGCCCTTCTCGGGGAGCTTGAACCACGACCGGCGCCTTGGTCGCCGTCGGGGACGTGCCACCCGGCCGCATCCGGTGCCCATGACTCCAGGCCCGTGACCCACCCGGGACGCAGCACCGGGGCGGGATGTCGTACCGCCCGGTGGCGTACTGCGTACGGTGGACCGCAGCGGGTGCGCCGCCGTCCACCTGGTTCATCGACAACCACGGCGACAACTTGAGCATTCCCGACCGCCGGGCGGACCGAGCGGACCGGCGATGGTGCACAGTGGTGCCGTGCCCGAGTTCCGCCCCGCCTCATGGCCCCGCACCCCCGCGACCGTCGCACCTGTGCGCGTCGCCGTCGTCGGCACCGGGGGGTGGGGCGAGCAGCACGCGCGGGTCTTCGCCGATCGGACCGACACCGAGCTGGTCGCCGTGGTGGGCCGCAACCCCGCACGCACCGAGGCGCGCGCCACCGCCTACCGCACGCGCGGGTACACCGACGTGGACGTGATGCTCGACGCCGAGCGTCCGGACCTGGTCACCGTCATCCTGCCCAACGAGGAGCACTTCGCCCCCACGCTGCACCTCATCGAGCGCGACGTGCCCCTGCTCGTCGAGAAGCCGCTCGTGTTCGACCTCGACGAGGCGGACACCCTGCTGGCCGCGGCCGCCGCGCGCGACCTGTTCTTCGCGATCGACCTCAACCACCGGTACGCCGAGCCCGTCCAGCGCCTCAAGTCCGCCATCGATGCGGGCGACCTGGGCCGGCCGGTGTTCGCGACCTGGCGGTTCGGCGGCGAGCCCAACCTCGGCGGCTCACGCCACGCGAACCTCATCGAGACCCAGGTGCACGGCATCGACATGCTCGAGCACCTGTGCGGCCCGATCGCCTCGGTGATGGCCCAGACGTTCGAGGGGACCCACCCGGGCACCGTCACGACCCTCGCCGTCGCCCTCGAGTTCGCCTCCGGCGCCGTCGGCACCCTGCTGGGCACCTACGACTCGTCGTACGCCTACCCCGGCACCCACCTGCTCGAGGTCAACGGCACGCACGGGCGTGGGCTCGTCGAGGACACGGTGCGCCGGCTCACGCTCTCCCGCGCCGGCGACGACGTCGCCCAGGTCTGGCAGGCCGGCTACTTCGACGACGAGGCGCGCAACTTCCACGGCACCTTCGACCGCTACGTGGAACACCTGCTCGCTGCGCTGCGCGCCGGGGACCCTCCCCCGGTCCCGGCCTCGGCCGGGCGGCGCGCTCTGGCCGTCGCGCACGCGATCATCCGCTCCGGCGACGAGGGCGTCCGGGTCCGGGTCTAGCCGATCGGTCGGGCGGCGGCTCCGGCGGCGGGGCCGGCAGCCCCGCTCAGCCCGCGAAGGTGGGCTCGGGTGCCAGACGCACCTCGGCCGACGGCCGGCCCGCCAGTCGCGCGCACACCTCGATCGCGTCGGTCAGCACGTCGAGCAGGACCCCGTCACGGTCCGAGCCGACCCGGCCGGCGAGCAGGATCAGCGACCGGTCCACGGCCGCCCGGGACAGGTCCCGGTAGCCGGAGCGGGGCACGCCCAGCCGGGCGGTCCAGCGTTCGGCCCACCCGGTGGCCTCGGGGATGGCACCCAGCACGGCCGCGCTCGAGGGCCGCAAGGCCCCACCGGTGCGCCCGTCGAGGGTCGCCAGGGCCCGGTCCAGGGTGAGGACCCCCGCCGCGAGCGTCCGGGCGCTCTCCCGGTCGGTCGACAGCTCCAGGGCGCGACGCGTGACCAGCAGAGCGATCTCCAGGTCCCAGGGGGCGTCGCCGCGCAGGCCGATGACCGCCGGGATCAGGGGCACCATGCGCTGGCGAGCGGCGTCACCCACCGTGTCGTTGACCGTGCGCGCGAGGTGCGCGAGCAGCGGGTGGGTGCACCGCGGGTGGTCGCTCCATCGCTCACCGGCGAGCAGGCTCGCCCACTCCATGAAGCAGCCGCCGTCGCTGCGGCGTCGGTGTGCGCCCGGTCCCAGCACCGGGAGCGAGTCGGGGATCTGAGTCACCATGCCGGCCTCCTCGGGTGAGGCCGTCAGTTTGCGCCCGACGATTTGCCCTGGCAACCGGTGGTCTTATGCGAGACGCATGGTCACGGGTGTCGCGGCCTCGAGGGTCCGCGACACCGTGCACGCACGGTCGTGGGACACGGCCATGGCGCGCGGCAGCACCGTCCGGGCCACGTCGCCCTCGTGGCCGTCGGGGAAGGCGACGTCGAACGTGACGACCACGTCCTCGAGGCGGTTGCCGCCCTCGGTCAGCTTCTCGGCGTCGACCCGTACGGTGAACCGCTCGGGCTCCACGCGCCGGCTCGTCGCCACGTCCACGTCCACCGCGGCGCACCCGGCGAGCGCCGCCATGAGCAGCTCCACCGGGGACATGCCGCCCGCCCCGAACTCCAGCTCGACGCCGTCTGCGTTGCGTGCGAGGTACTCCCCCTGGGCGGTGCGGGTGATCGTGAGGCTGCGGTGCGTGTCACTCATGGGACGATTCTCGCACGAACGTGCGGCGCGGTCGCGTCGTCGTCACCGCGCCGCTCCACGCAGGCGAGTCTCGGTCCCGGTCGGGCACCGTCCCTGCCGCCCGGTCAGTACGGGTAGAACCCTCGACCGCTCTTGCGACCCAGCCACCCGGCCCGGACGTACTTGCGCAGCAGCGGGTGCGGCCGGTACTTCGGGTCCCCGGTCTCCGCCTGCAGCACCTCCATGATCGCGAGGACGACGTCGAGCCCGATCAGGTCGCCGAGCTCCAGCGGGCCCATCGGGTGGTTCGCGCCGAGCTTCATGGCGGTGTCGATGTCCTGCGCCGACGCGGTCCCGGCGGCGAGCACCTCGACGCCCTCGTTGACCAGCGGGACGAGGATCCGGTTGACCACGAAGCCGGCCGCCTCGTTCACCACGACCGGTGTCTTGCCGAGGCGGGTGGCCAGCTCTGACACCCGGGTGACCACGTCCGGCGGGGTCGCGGCGCCGGCGATGACCTCGACGAGCTTCATCACCGGGGCCGGGTTGAAGAAGTGCATGCCGACGACCGGGTGCTCCAGACCCGTCGCCAGCTCGGTGACCGACAACGACGAGGTGTTCGTCGCGAAGACCGCGTCCGGGCCGCACAGGCCGTCCAGACGCTCCAGCACCGGGCGCTTGACCGCAGTGCTCTCCACGATCGCCTCGACGACCAGGTCGGCGTCGGCGAGGTCGTCGAGCTCGCCGACCGTCACGTGGGCCTTGGTCGCCTCCGCCGTCTCGGCGTCGATCTTCCCCTTGGCGACGAGCCGGTCCTGGCTCTTGGCGATCCGGACCGCACCGGTCCTGGCGAGCTCCACGCTCGCATCGGTGAGGGTGACCTCGAACCCCTCGGTCCGGGCGAACACCTCGGCGATCCCGGCCCCCATGGTCCCGGCGCCGACGACTCCCACGCGCATGACTGCTCCTTCTCGCTACTTGTCCTGGAACGGGGCGTGCGGGCGCTTCTCGACGAACGCGCCCATGGCCTCGCGCTGATCGGCGGTCTCGAAGCACGCCGCGAACTCCTCGACCTCGATGGCCAGCGCTGCGTCGAGGTCGACATGAGCGCCGCGCGCGAGGGCCGCCTTGGTCGCGCGCACGGCCAGGGGCGCCTGCTGGGCGATCTCGTCCGCCAGGGCGCGCGCCGCGTCGAGCAGCTCCTCGGGTGGGTGCACGGAGTTCACGAGCCCGATCTCGAGGGCACGGTCGGCCTTCACCCGGCGCCCGGACAAGAGCATCTCCTTCGCGACCGCCGGCCCGACGAGCCTGGCCAGACGCTGGGTGCCGCCGAACCCGGCGGTCACGCCGAGCCCGACCTCGGGCTGGGCGAACACGGCCCGTTCGGAGGCCACCCTGAGGTCGCACGCCAGCGCGAGCTCGCAGCCACCGCCGAGCGCGTAGCCGTTCACCGCCGCGATCGAGGGCGCACCGAGCAGCTCGAGCTTGCGGAAGACCCGGTTGCCCTGCTCGCTGAAGGCCCGCGCCTCGGCGACCGAGAAGGTCGCCATCCGGGCCACGTCCGCCCCCGCGACGAACGCCCGGCCGGCCCCCGTGACGACCAGTGCCCTGGCCCGGTCCGCCGCCACGCGGTCCAGCGCGGCGTCCAGCTCGGCGAGCACCGCGGCGTCGAGTGCGTTGAGCGCCTCCTCGCGGGTGATCGTGATCGTGGCGACCTGGTTCGACAGGTCGTACGCGACGAAGTCCATCGCGGGCCTCCTCAGGCGGCCGGACGTCGAGGCGGCAGCAGCACGGCTTCACCGGTGACCACGACGGTGCCGTCCGGCTTCGCCGCGACGCAGTCGAACCGGACCCTGCCCTTCGGCAGCTTCTCGGCGACGGTCACCGTCGCGCGGACCGTGTCGCCGAGGAACACCGGCGCGGTGAAGGTCAGCGTCTGGGACACGTAGATCGAGCCCTCGCCGGGCAACGAGGTGCCGAACACGGTGGAGAAGAGGCTGCCCGACAGCATCCCGTGAGCGATGCGCGTGCCGAACCTCGTCTGCTCGGCGTAGTGCTGGTTCACGTGGGCCGGGTTGAAGTCGCCCACGATCCCGGCGAAGCCGTACACGTCGGCCTCGGAGATGGTCTTCTCGAACCACGCAGAGTCGCCCACAGCGAGCTCGTCGTCGTACATCGCCCTGCCTTCCGCAATATGACACCCTTGTCATGTTGGAGGATAGAACCCCGTCCGGGCCGGCTGTCAAGCCTGCCACGAGCTCGCGCCCTCCGTAGCGACACCCTAGTCATTTGCCCGGTCGAGTCGGGTGCCGTCGACGGCGTCGTTCGCCGGCCTAGGTCCCGACGACACGCGGCAGTTATCGGGCTGTGACATGGGATGATGCGCTCTGACCTGCGCAATTGCGCGGGCTCGCCGCCCGATGGAGGGAATTCCCGCGCGGGCCTTGCCACGGATGACATGTGCGTCATATCTTCCTCCCCAGCACGTGCGTCAAGGTCGACCACGTTCCCACGGCGGATCCGACCTACGACGTCCGCGACAGATGTCACAAGTGTCAGGTTGGATTCCAACGAAGGAGCGTGCCGTCAGGTGGGGCTGCTACAACCGCTGCTGCGGAGCCTCGAGACGGGCAGCGTCTACGCGCTGGCCGCGCTCGGCATCATCCTCGTGTGGCGCACGAGCCGCGTGATGCACTTCGCCCAGGGCTCGATGGGCATGTTCAGCGGCACCGCGGTGGCGTTCGTGCTCAACCGCACCGGCGCGCCGCTGTGGGCGAGCGTCCTGGTCGGCGCCGTCGTTGCCATCTTCCTCGGCTTCGCCGTCGACGTCGCCGTGATCCGCCGGCTGCGACGGGCCACGACGGTCGGCAAGGAGATCGTCACCCTCGGCCTGATCATGGTCTTCCTCGGCCTCGCGCCGATCCTGTTCGGCACCGAGCCGATGCTCCTGCCGAAGGCGATCCCCGACGGCGCGATCACCATCGGTGACGCCTACCTGTCCTACAACGGCCTGCTGAACATCTGCCTGGGCGTCGCGATCGCCGCAACCCTCTTCGTGGTCCTGCAGAAGACCAAGATCGGCCTCGCGATCCGGGCGACCGCCTCCGACGACAGCACCGCGCGGCTGATGGGCATCCCGACCCGCTCGGTCACCATGCTGGCCTGGGCGACCGCCGGCGTGCTCGGCATGCTCGCCGCGGTGATGATCGCGCCGGCCACGACCGTGACGCCGACGTTCATGAACACCGTCCAGGTCACGGCGCTGTTCGCCTGCGTGCTCGGTGGGTTCCAGACCTTCTACGGACCGGTGCTGGGTGCCTACCTCATCGCCGTCGCGGGCAACTACCTGCAGCTGTACGTGAGCTCGGTGTGGGGCGAGCAGCTGCTCTACCTCCTCATCCTCCTGTTCCTGCTGGTGCGGCCCAACGGCCTCGTCGGCAAGACCTACCTGAAGAAGGTGTGAGCGATGAGCGACGCCCCCACCACGGCCGCCCGCCTGGCCCGGAACCCCCACGTCGGCTTCGTCGTCTTCGGCGCCCTGCTCATGCTGCTGCCCGTGCTCGCGAGCTCCGGGCTCCTCATGACGAGCACGCTCATGACGCTCGGCTTCACCCTCATCTACGCGATCGTCGCCATGGGCCTGAACCTGCTCCTCGGGTACTCGGGCCTCATCTCGTTGGGCACCGCCGGCTTCATGGGCCTGGGCGCCTACCTCGCGGCATACGTCCAGGACGATCTCGGGCTGGGCTTCTGGGTCGCCGTGCTCGCGGCGCTGGTCATCCCGACCGTGATCGGGGTCCTCGTCGGCGTGGTCTCGCTGCGGGTGCGCAGCATCTACCTCGCGATCGCCACCCTCACCATCTCCGAGATCCTGCTGAAGACCTTCGAGCAGGCGGAGTGGTTCACGCACGGCACCGCGGGCAAGCAGTCGCGCTACCCGGTGCTCTTCGGGGTCCAGGCCGATCGCGCCGTGGTCTTCCTCATCATCGTCGTCGCCCTGGTGCTCGTGATGATGCTCACCCACAACATCGTGCACGGCCAGCTCGGCCGGGCCCTGCACGCGATGCGCGCCAGCGAGGTCGCAGCCCAGGCGATGGGCGTGAACGTGCTCAAGTACAAGCTCTTCGCCTTCGCCGTGGCGACGATGTACGCGGGCCTGGCGGGCGCCCTGTACCTGTTCTTCCTGAAGAGCTCCTACCCGTCGACCTGGAACCTGTTCCTGTCGCTCAACGTCGTCGCCATGGTCGTGGTCGGCGGCCTGCGCTCGATCTACGGGACGGTCGTCGGCGCGTTCGTGATCTTCGCGGTACCCGAGCTCGTGCTCAAGCGCCTCCCGGTGATCGGCGACGTGTCCGGGCTCCCGTACATCTTCTCCGGCGTCCTGATCATCGTGGCGATCATGTTCTTCCCCCAGGGCCTGCGCGGCCTGTGGGACATCGGCCGCGGCCTGCTCGCCCGACGTCGCCGACCGGCCGAACCCGTCGAGACCGTCCGCGACGAGGTGGGCGTGCGATGAGCGACGTGCTGCGGGTCGAGGGCCTGTCCATCAGCTTCGGCGGCCTCAAGGCCCTGGACGACCTCTCGTTCTCGGTCGCCGACACCGAGGTCTTCGGCCTCATCGGGCCCAACGGCGCAGGCAAGACCACGGTGTTCAACTGCATCACGCAGTTCTACCGGCCCGACGCCGGGGCGGTCTGGTTCGCCCCAGGGGCCGAGCGGCTGGACCGTGCCGGGCACCACGGCTCCGACGCGATCGACCTGGTCGGCGAGCCCGTCCACCGGGTCATCAGGTACGGCCTGGTGCGCACGTTCCAGAACGTCGAGATCATCCCCGAGCTGTCCGTGCTCGACAACGTGCTGATCGGGGGCCACGTCGACTTCAAGGCCTCGATGCTCTCCCAGATGCTGCGCCTCCCGGGCGCCCGCAAGGAGGAGGCGCAGTACCGGGAGAAGGCGCGCGAGGCGCTCAGCTTCCTGTCCATCGACCACCTCGCGGACCAGATCGCCGGCGGCCAGCCGTACGGGGTGCGCAAGCGTCTGGAGATGGCGCGCACCCTCATGGCCGAGCCCCGGCTGATCATCCTGGACGAGCCCGCCGCCGGCCTCAACGAGTCCGAGACCGAGCAGCTGGCCGACACCATCCGTCAGATCCGCGACAGGTTCGGCTGCTCGGTGCTCCTCGTCGAGCACGACATGGGGCTGGTCATGAACGTCTGCGACCGGATCTGCGCCATCTCCTTCGGCAAGTTCCTGGCGCTGGGCACGCCGGAGGAGATCCAGCGCGACGTCCGGGTCCACGAGGCCTACCTGGGAGAGCGTGACGATGACTGACCACGCCCTGTCGATCCGTGGGCTCGTCATCCGCTACGGCGCGGTCGAGGCCGTGCGGGGCATCGACCTCGACGTTCCGCAGGGCACGGTGGTCGCCCTGCTCGGCGCCAACGGTGCCGGGAAGACGTCGACCCTGCGGGCCGTGTCCGGTCTGACACCGGTCGCCGGCGGTTCGATCACCTACGAGGGCCGCGACATCACCCACCTCGACGCGGAGAAGGTGACCAGGCTCGGCATCGCCCAGTCCCCCGAGGGCAGGCAGGTGTTCGCCGACCTCACGGTCGAGGAGAACCTGCGCACCGGAGCCTTCACCGTCCGCAGCCGCGCGCAGGTCGCTGCGAACTTCGAACGCTGCTACGGGTACTTCCCGAGGCTGGCGGAGCGCCGGACCCAGCTGGCCTACACCCTCTCGGGCGGCGAGCTCCAGATGCTCGCCATCGCACGGGCGCTCATGGCGAGCCCGAGGCTGCTGCTGCTCGACGAGCCGTCGCTGGGCCTGGCCCCGCTCGTCGTGCAGGACATCTTCCGGATCCTCGCCGAGATCAGGGCCGAGGGCACGACCGTCCTCATCGTCGAGCAGAACGCCCTCCAGACGCTCAAGATCGCCGACTACGCCTACGTGCTCGCCACCGGGCGCAATCACATCGAGGGCCCGGCGGCAGACCTCATCCAGGACCACGCGCTCGTCGAGGCCTACCTCGGCTCGGGCGGCAAGCACCCGGAGAAGAACACGAAGGAGACACCGTGAAGAGCACGAAGTTCCTCGCGACGGCGCTCGCCGCGTCGCTCGCCTTGATGATGGCAGGGTGCGCCGGCGGCGCGGCCGCCGACACCGGCAACGACGCCGGGGACGGGAGCGGCAGCGCCTCGACCGACGGCGGTTCGGGCGGCAAGGTCCAGGGCATCACGGACACCGAGGTCCTCATCGCCAACAGCGCCGCCACCTCCGGGGCCTACGCCCCGGTGGGCGTGCCGTTCATCGCCGGCATCCAGGGGTACCTGGACATGGTCAACAAGGACGGCGGCATCGACGGCCGGACGATCAAGCTCCTGCACACCGACGACGAGTTCGACCCCGCCAAGGGCGCAGCAGCCCTGACGAAGTTCATCGAGGACGACAAGGTCTTCGCGATCGTGGGCCACTTCGGCACGCCGGTCGTCGCCGCGACGGTCGACACCCTCAAGGAGTCCGGCATCCCGTCGGTGTACTTCGCCACCGGCATCGGCCAGCTCTACGCGGAGGACGCCAAGACCGACGCCGAGGGCGCCAACCTCTTCCCCGTCCAGCCGCTGTACCGCACCGAGGGCGGCCTCATGGCCGCCTACGCGGCCGGCAAGTTCGGCGCCAAGAAGATCGGCATCATCTACACCAACGACGACGCCGGCTCCGACCTGGAGAAGGGTGCCGTCTCGCAGATCGAGTCGATGGACGGCATCGACTACGTCGAGGAGCAGGTCGCCGCCGGTACCGCCGACGTGTCCGCGGCCGTGACGTCCATCAAGAACGCCGACGTCGACTTCGTCATCATCGCGGCCATCCAGGCCACGATGCCGACGATCGTCAAGGAGCTCGCCGCGCAGGGCGTCGACAAGGACGCGATCACCTCCTACGTCAACGTGTCGTCGGCCATGAGCGACGCCGTCAGCGGCGACATCCAGGGCAAGTTCGACCTGTACGGGCCCGGCTGGGTGGACTACTCGAGCGACACCGCCAAGGCCTCGCTCGCGGACTTCCAGGCCAACGTCGACCCCGAGTACGCCAGCAACGTCTACGCCCAGACCGGCTGGATCGCCGCGTCGTTCTTCGTCGAGGGGCTCAAGCGCCTCGAGGGCAAGGACGTCACCTGGGACTCCTACAAGGCCGCCATGGAGGAGGCCCCGATCCAGAACCCCTTCGGCGGGACGATCGACTTCAGCAACGGGCAGCGCAAGGGCACCCAGCAGATGAGCCTGTCCAAGGTCGTGCCGGTCAGCGACGCCAACCCGGTCGGTTGGGAGCAGGTCGAGCCGCTCCAGAGCATCGACAGCCTGCTCGGTCAGTAGCACGCGCACGGGCCGGGGGCCGCACCCGGCGGCCCCCGGCCCGTCGCACCACCACACGTGAGGCAGTGATGAGCACGCAGGAGAACGTCGGCATCCTCGGCTACGGGCTGTACCTACCCGAGCCGGTCATGACCGCGCACGACATCTCGGAGGCGACCGGCGGGGTCTGGTCCGAGCAGGCCGTGGTCGACAAGCTCGGCATCGTCGCCAAGCCGGTGCCCGGCCCCGACGACGGCACCCAGGAGATGGGCGCGCTGGCCGCGCTCGACGCGCTCGAGCGCACCGGCCTGGACCCGCTCGAGATCGACGTCATCCTGTGCATCGGCGAGGAGTGGAAGGAGTACGCGCTCACCACGTCGGCGCTGTACATCCAGGACCGGATCGGGGCCACCAACGCCTGGGGCATCGACGTGGCCAACCGCTGCTGCACCACGCTCACCGCGCTCAAGATGGCCAAGGACATGCTCCTGGCCGACGACGACATCGACACCGTCCTGGTCGCCGGGGGCTACCGCAACGGCGACTTCGTCGACTACACCGACAGCACCGCGTCGATGTTCTTCAACCTCGGCGCCGGGGGCGGGGCGTTCCTGGTCCGCAAGGGCATGGACGAGAACCTCATCCTCGGCACCCACATCCTGTCCGACGGGTCGCTGGCCCGCACCGCCGGGGTCGAGATCGGTGGCATCGCCGAGCCGTTCACCGCGGACAACGTCGCCGAGGGCTACCGGTCGCTGCGGCTGATGGACCCGGTGCGCATGAAGGACCGGCTCAACGCGACCAGCCTCACCAACTGGTACACGTGCATCGACGAGAGCCTGCGCAAGAGCGGCGGCCTGACCCGCTCCGACATCGACTACCTCGGGGTGCTGCACTTCAAGCGCAGCCAGCACCTGGCGATGCTCGCGGACCTCGGCCTCACCGAGGACCAGACCACCTACCTCGAGGACTACGGCCACATCGGCCAGGTCGACCAGATGCTGACCCTGCACCTCGGGCTGACCAGCGGGAAGGTCACCGACGGCTCGCTGGTCACGCTCATCGCCGCGGGCATCGGCTACGTGTGGGCCTCCACCTGCATCCGCTGGGGAAAGGCGAAGTGATGTTCGACTACCGCTCCAAGCTCATCACCGTCGACCAGGCGCTGGACCTCGTCTCCGACGGCGACAACATCACCGTCGGCCTCGGGGCCAACGAGCCGCCGGCGTTCCTCGGCAGCCTGCACCGCATCGCCGACCGGGTCAGCGACGTCACGATCACCAACTGCCTGCCGACCGTGCCGGGCGAGTACCTCTCCGAGGAGAACATCCGGTCGTCGTTCAAGATCGACTGCTGGTTCTCGACCCCGCCGCTGCGCAAGCTGGCCGGCACCGGGCGGGTCAGCTTCATCCCCAACCACCTGCACCTGGCGGGGACCAAGCGCAACAGCCACCGGCGCTCGCGCATCATGATCTCGCTCGCCTCGATGCCCGAGGCGTCCGGCCGGACCCGGTTCGCGTGCGGCAACACGTACGAGGAGATGATCGCCCGCGACGCGGACCTGCGGATCCTCGAGATCAGCCCGAACGCGCCGTACTCCTACGGGCAGAACTACCTCGACTGGGACTCGATCGACTACGTGATCGAGTCGGACGGGCGGCCCGGGACGATCCCCGCCGCCGCACCGAACGACCGGGACCTGGTCATCGGCCGGACGATCGCGGACCTCGTCGACGACGGCGACTGCATCCAGGTGGGGATCGGCGGCATCCCCAACGCGGTGTGCGGCTACCTGCTCGAGAAGAAGGACCTCGGCATCCACACCGAGATGATGACCACCGGGATCATGGACCTGATGAAGGCCGGTGTCGTCACCGGCGCCCGCAAGCAGGTCGACGTCGGCAAGGCGGTGTTCGCGTTCGCGCTCGGCAGCGCGGAGATGTACGAGTTCATCGACCGGAACCCGGACTGCTGGACCGGACGCGGCGAGGAGGTCAACAACCCCTGGCTCATCGCGCGCAACGACAACCAGGTGAGCATCAACACGAGCATCGAGATCGACCTGACCGGCCAGTGCTGCTCGGAGTCGATCGGCACCCAGCAGATCTCGGGCACCGGGGGCCAGTCGGACACGGCCACCGGGGCGCAGCGCTCGCGCAACGGCCGGTCGATCATCGCGCTGTACAGCACCGTCGAGAAGACCGACCGCGCGACCGGCGAGACCCGGGTCATCTCGAAGATCGTGCCCACCCTGCGCCCGGGGGCCGCGGTGTCGCTGTCCCGCAACGACGTCGACTGGGTGGTCACCGAGTACGGCGCGGTCAACCTGCGCGGCACCACGATCGCCGAACGCGTCGAGCGGCTCATCTCGATCGCCCACCCGGACTTCCGCGAGGAGCTCTACGACGAGGCCGTGCGGTGCGGCTTCATCTCGGTGGCGCCCTCGGTCCCGACGGTCGCAGCGGCCGGGCGGTAGGGCCGTGGCCACGTTCGACGTCGACGGCGTGCCGATCTACTACGAGGACCACGGCTCGGGTGAGCCCCTCGTCGTGCTCAACGGCATCTTCATGTCCTGCGCGTCCTGGCGCGCGTTCGTGCCGGCCTTCAGCGCGCGCAACCGGCTCCTCCTGGTGGACCTCGTCGACCAGGGCGCCAGCGGCAAGGTCGACCACGAGTACACCCAGGAGCTCCAGGAGCGGGTCGTGCTCGCCCTGCTCGACCACGTGGGGCTGGACCGGGCGCACCTGTGCGGCATCAGCTACGGCGGCGAGGTGGCGCTGCGCCTCGCCTCCCGCCACCCGGAGCGGGTCGACAAGCTCGTGCTGGCGAACACGACGGCCTGGACCTCGGCGTGGCTGCGGGACATCGGCAGGTCATGGGAGCACGCGATGAGCACGCACGACGGCCACGTGTTCTTCAGGACGTGCATCCCGGTGGTCTACTCCCCCGGCTTCTACCAGGCCAACCACGACTGGATCTCCGCCCGCGAGGAGTTCTTCGTCCAGACCTTCACCGCCGACGTCTACGACGCCTTTGCTCGCCTGACCAGGAGCGCCGAGACGCACGACGAGCGCGAGGGCCTGGCCCGGATCACGGCGCCGACCCTGGTCCTCAGCTCCGAGCACGACCACGTCACGCCCCTGCCCAACCAGACCGAGCTGGTCGCCGGGATCCCCGGCGCGGCCCACGTGGTCATCCAGGGCGCGGGGCACGCGGCGATGTACGAGAAGCCGGCCGAGTTCATCGCGCTGGTGCTCGGCTTCGTCAACCACCAGACCACCGGCATCACGATCGCGTGACGCCAACCCGGACGGAGGACCTCCCGTGACCGACCTCTACATCGTCTCCGCGTGCCGGACCGCGATCGGCGGCTTCGGCGGCAGCCTCAAGGACACCCCGGCGTCCGAGCTCGGCGCCGTGGTGGTCGCCGAGGCGTTGCGCCGAGCAGGCGTCGCCGCCGACCGGGTCGACGAGGTGTTCCTGGGCTGCGTCCTCGCGGCCGGCAGCGGGCAGAACGTCGCCCGGCAGGCGGCCGTCGGAGCGGGGATCCCGGTGGAGGTCACCGCGACCACCGTCAACATGCTGTGTGGCTCCGGGATGAAGACGATCGTCGAGGGTGCCAGGGCGATCCTCGCCGGCGACGCCCACGTGGTCGTGGTCGGCGGCACGGAGAACATGTCGGCGGCGCCGTACCTCGTGCCCTCGGCCCGCTGGGGTGCCCGGATGGGCGAGACGCCGATGCGGGACTCGATGCTCGTCGACGGGCTGACCGACGTGTTCAGCGGCGACCACATGGGCATCACCGCCGAGAACGTCGCCGAGCAGTGGGGCATCGACCGCGACCGGATGGACGCCTTCGCCCTGGAGTCCCAGACCAAGGCCGCGGCCGCGGTCGCCGCGGGCCAGTTCGCCGAGGAGATCGTCCCGGTGCCGGTCACGGTGAAGCGCCAGACCGTCGAGTTCGCGGTCGACGAGTACCCCCGCGCCACCACGGCCGAGGCGCTCGCCAAGCTCCGGCCCGCGTTCAAGAAGGACGGCACGGTGACCGCGGGCTCGGCCTCGGGCATCAACGACGGCGCGGCGGCGCTCGTCCTCGCCAGCGGCGAGGCCGTCGAGGAGCTCGGCCTCACCCCGATGGTCAAGCTCGTCGGCTGGGGACAGGCCGGGGTCGACCCGTCGATCATGGGTGTGGGACCCATCGAGGCGACCCGACGGGCGCTGTCCAAGGCGGACCTCAAGGTGGACGACCTCGACCTCGTCGAGGCGAACGAGGCGTTCGCCGCGCAGGCCCTCGCCGTCGGTCAGGAGCTCGGCTGGGACTGGTCCCGGGTCAACGTCAACGGCGGCGCCATCGCGCTGGGGCACCCCATCGGCGCCTCGGGGGCGCGGATCGTCGTGACCCTGCTGCACGAGATGGCCAGGCGGGGCTCGCGGCGCGGACTCGCGACGCTGTGCATCGGTGGTGGGATGGGCATCGCGACGGTGTACGAGGCGTGCTGATCGGGCACGGTCCGCTCGTGGACCATACTTTCCCTGCACTCCTCGGGCGGCGGTCCGTGCCGTCCGGCGGACCTGCTGTGCTCACAGACCGGCGCGAGGCGGGACCACATGCCCACACAGACCTTCCTGAACCTCCCTGCGGCCAAGCAGGAGGCGGTGATGGCGGCCGCGCTCGACGAGTTCAGCAAGCGCAACGTCGAGGAGGCGAAGCTCTCCAACATCGTGCGGGCCGCCGGGATCCCCCGCGGGAGCATCTACCAGTACTTCGAGACCAAGGAAGACCTCTACGTCTACGCCTTCGAGCGGCTGCGCGAGGAGCGTCGGGAGTACACCAAGCCGGCGTTCGACTACTACCTCACCAGCCCGTTCCTGACCTTCTTCGAGCACTTCTACGCGATGGACACGGAGTACCTCGCGCGCCACCCGCTGCACATCCAGATGGGCAAGGTGATGTACAGCCACGCCTCAGGGGTGTCGCTGAACCTCATCCGCGCGATCAAGACGCGCTACCACGACCTGTTCCTGCTCGCGATCGAGCGGGACCAGGAGAACGGGGTGATCCGTCCCGACGTCGACAAGTCGGTGCTGGCGGACCTGTGCGTGCACTTCATGACCGACATCTTCATCTTCCAGAACCTCACCGACCGCATGACCCTGCACGACATGCGCAACCACCTGCGCGGCACGATCGAGCTGATCCGTCGCGGGGTGGAGTGAGGGGACACTCCCAAGGAGGAGCAATGACGCTCTTGGCAGGCATCACGTCGCGGGTCGTCCCGACCGCACGGCTCTCGGTCAACATCCTCGAACGGGCCGCCGACCAGGCGAGCACACCCGACGACCGCACAGTGGTGCTGGTGCACGGCAACGTCTCGTCGGCGCTGTTCTGGCAGGAGGTCATGCTCGCGATGCCCGAGGGCCTGCGGGTGATCGCGATCGACCTGCGCGGCTTCGGCGGGACGCAGACCCTTCCCCTGGACGCGTCGCGGGGCTGCCGCGACTTCAGTGACGACGTGCATGCGACCCTCGAGGCACTGGGCCTCGGTGCGGTGCACCTGGTCGGCTGGTCGATGGGCGGCGGCGTCGTCATGCAGTACGCCCTCGACCACCCCGTGCTCAGCCTCACGCTCCAGGCGCCGGTGTCGCCGTACGGCTTCGGCGGGACCCGGGCGGACGGCTCGCTGCTCACGCCCGACGGCGCGGGCACCGGCGGGGGCGGCGCCAATCCCGACTTCGTGCAACGCCTCGCGAACGGCGACACGTCCGACGAGGCCCCGACCTCGCCGCGCAGCGTGTTCCGCTCCAGCTACGTCTCCCCCGGGTTCGCGAGCGAGCACGAGGACCTGTGGGTCGAGTCGATGCTGACCACCGCGACGGGACCGGACAACTACCCCGGCGACGCGGTGCCGAGCGAGAGCTGGCCCGGGTTCGGTGCCGGCACGCGGGGCGTGCTCAACTCGCTCGCCCCGACCACCTTCAACACGGCCGGTCTGGTCGAACTCGAGGTCAAGCCGCCCGTCCTGTGGATCCGTGGGAGCGCCGACGCGATCGTCTCGGACGAGTCGTACTTCGACCTCAACATGCTCGGCAAGGCGGGCGTGATCCCGGGCTGGCCCGGCGACGACGTCGCGCCGCCGCAGCCGATGGTGACCCAGACCCGCGCCGTCCTGGACGCCTACGCGGCCGCCGGCGGCTCGTACCGCGAGGTCGTCTTCGAGGGCGTGGGTCACAGCCCGCACCTCGAGCGCCCGGCCGAGGTCGTCGAGGCGATCGTCGCGCACGTGACCGGCTGAGCAGCGCTCCCGCCCACAGGGCCTCGCCCCGTCGCACGGCCCTGCGGGCGCGCAGCGACGGTCACAGGCGGTGAACAGCGCCCACCTGGGGTCGTCAAGATCGTGACGGCCACTGTCAGGGCATGTCACGCAGATCCCTCCGTCGACGCCGTGCGGTGATCGGCGCCTCCCTGACCGTGGTCCTCTCCCTCGTCGGTGCGACCGCCTGGGCGCTCGACCGGTTCGTCATCGAGCACATCGAGATCTCCGACGTCGCCGCGTACGAGGCCGCGGCGTCCGGCTCCCCGACGAGCACCGACGTCCCGCCCACCACCGGCGCGAGCGCCGACGACGCCGTTGTCACGGGGACCAGCTACACCTCGGACGACGCCTCGATCACGATCTCGACGGTCGTGGCCGGCAGCGGCAACAGCCAGGTGACGTACCACGTCGCCGACGTCGTCCTGTCCGACGCGACGGTCCTGCGGTCGGCCTTCGCGCAGAACGAGTTCGGCCTCAACATCACCGAGGACACCTCCGACATCGCCGCTGACGTCGGCGCCGTGCTCGCGATCAACGGCGACTACTACGGGTTCCGCACCACCGGCATCGTCATCCGCAACGGCGTCGTGTACCGCGACGCGGGCGCCCGCGAAGGGCTCGCGTTCTACCGCGACGGCCACGTCGAGGTCTACGACGAGACCGCCACCACCGCCGACGAGCTGGTCGCGGCCGGGGTCTGGAACACGCTGTCCTTCGGTCCGGCGCTCGTCGAAAACGGTCTGATCGTCGACGGCATCGACCAGGTCGAGGTCGACACCAACGTCGGCAACCACTCCATCCAGGGCAACCAGCCGCGAACCGCGGTCGGTGTGATCGACGACAACCACCTGGTCTTCGTGGTCGTCGACGGCCGGAGCCCCGGCTACAGCGCCGGCGTCGACATGACCGAGCTCGCCCAGATCCTCATCGACCTCGGCGCCACCACCGCCTACAACCTCGACGGCGGCGGCTCGTCGACCATGTACTTCGACGGCGAGGTCATCAATCAGCCCAGCAACGGCGGCGAGCGCGGCGTCTCCGACATCCTGTACGTCGCGGGGTAAGTGCCGTGATCGTCGTCATCCCCGCCTACGAGCCGGACCACCGGCTGGTCGACCTCGTGGCCGCGCTGCGCCGCGCGGACGCCGGCCTGGATGTGGTCGTGATCGACGACGGCAGCGGAGCCCGGTACCGCGAGGTGTTCGCCGCGGCTGCCGCCGCAGGCGCCGAGCTCCTGCGCCACGCGCCGAACAGCGGGAAGGGCTTCGCCCTCAAGGCGGCCTTCCGGTACGTCGCCGAGCATCACCCGGGTCGGGCCGTGGTGTGCGCCGACGCCGATGGCCAGCACGCGGTGGCGGACGTGCTCCGCGTCGCCGCCCGCATCCGCGAGACGGACGCGATGGTGCTCGGCGGCCGACGGTTCACCGGACACGTGCCATGGCGCAGCCGGCTCGGGAACACCACGACCCGGTTCCTCGTGCGCCTGGTCACCGGGCTCGACGTGCACGACACCCAGACCGGGCTTCGCGGCTACCCGCCGAGCATGCTCGAGTGGCTCGTCGGCGTGCGCGGCGACCGGTTCGAGTACGAGCTGCGGCTGCTGCTCGAGGCCGGACCCGCCGGGTACCGGGTCGAGGAGCTCGAGATCGAGACCATCTACCTCGAGGACAACACGTCCTCGCACTTCCGCCCGGTGGTGGACTCGATGCGCGTGCTCATGCCGCTGCTCTGGTTCGCGGCCTCGTCGCTCACGGCGTTCGTGGTCGACACCACGGCGCTCCTGGTGCTCGTACCCGTCACCGGCTCGCTGCTCGCCGGCGTCGTCGGCGCACGGCTCGTGAGCGCTTCGGCGAACCTCGCGCTCAACCGGCACATCACGTTCCGGCCCGCCAGGGGCGCGCCCCTGCTGGGCGTCGTGCTCAGGTACGCCGCCCTCGCCGTCGTGCTGCTCGGCGCGAGCTACGCCTCGCTCAGCCTGCTCACCTGGATCGGTGTGCCCCTGCTGGTAGCCAAGGTCGGCAGCGACACCGGACTGTTCCTGGTGAGCTACCGCGTCCAGCGCTCGGTCGTGTTCCGGGACTACCGGGCGGTGCTCGGGACCGGGCAGGCGTCGCCGGTTGAGAGCCGCCGCACCAGCGCCCACGACAGCAGCCCGACGGCGCCGACGGCCAGCCAGGGCTGCACCGGGGCGAACCACTGGATCGCCCCGGTGTAGCCCAGCGCCAGCAGCGCGAGCTTGTTGCACACCGGGCACCCGACCGCCAGGAACGTCAGGAAGCCGCCCAGCGCACCGGCACGGCCCTCCCGGGTCGCCTCGGCCCGCTCCTCGGCGGACCGCAGGTAGGTCGCGAACAGCATCCCGGAGAGCGCGGCTGTGACGACGAGGGCGGGCCACGCCCAGACGGTCACGCCGATCTCACGCCCGAAGACCGGGTTCGCGATCATCGCCGTCGGGATCGCCACGACGAGTACGGTGACAAGTGCGGCCACCGACGCTGTGACGTACCGGCGCGCCGGCCAGGCACGCAGCGTCGCGGTCGCCGCCACAAGCGTCACGGCGATCCGGGACCGGGGACCCAGGGTGGGGATCGACATACCCCGTAGGGTATATCCCCACGGGGTGGGCAACCACTCCGGCTTCGCTCCACCGTGGGTGCGTGACTGGCCCCGGGGGTCGTCCGTGCGCCACACCGACCACGGAATCGAGGACCCCAGCCATGAAGATCGTTGTCGTCGGAGGCGTTGCCGCCGGCATGTCGATCGCCGCCCGGGCCCGCAGGCTCGACGAGCTCGCCGACATCGTGGTGTTCGAACGCGGGCACCACGTCTCCTTCGCGAACTGCGGCCTGCCGTACCACATCGGCGAGACGATCAAGGAGCGCTCACGGCTGCTCCTCCAGACGCCGCAGAGCCTGCACGAGACGCTCGACATCGACGTGCGCACGGGCGTCGAGGTCGTCTCGATCGACCGCAAGGCGAAGACCGTCCGGGCACGGGTCGTGGACACCGGCGAGGAGTACGACGAGCCCTACGAGGCGCTCGCACTCGCGCCGGGCGCCTCCCCCTTCCGGCCCCCGCTGCCCGGGATCGACCTGGACTCGATCCACGTGCTGCGCCGGATCGGCGACATGGACGTCATCAAGGCCGTCGTGGACGGCGAGGGCGACAAGGCCCGCACCAGCGGCGCCAAGCACGCCGTGGTGATCGGCGCGGGCTACATCGGCCTGGAGATGGCCGAGAACCTGCACGACCGCGGCGTCAAGGTCGAGGTCGTCGAGATGGCGGACCAGATCGTCCCGCCGCTCGACCACGAGATGACCCGGGCGATGGAGAAGTACCTGCAGGGCCACGGCATCACGCTGCACCTCAACACGGCGGCCGCGGCGTTCACCCGCAAGGCCAACGGTCGCACCCAGGTCGAGCTGAAGAACAACACCTTCATCGAGACCGACCTGGTGATCATGGCCGCGGGCGTGCGGCCGAGCGCGGAGCTCGCCGTCGCCGCCGGGCTGGAGATCGGGCCGCGCGGGGGCATCGTGGTCGACGAGCACATGCGGACCTCCGACCCGCACATCTGGGCCGCGGGCGACGCCGTCGAGGTGCGCCACGTGGTGCTCCCGGACAGCTGGCTCATGCCGCTCGCCGGCCCCGCCAACCGCCAGGGCCGCGTCGTCGCGGAGAACATCTGCGGCCGCGACACGACGTTCGACGCGGTGCAGGGCACGAGCGTGGTCAAGGTGTTCGAGATGGTGGCCGGCGGTACCGGCGCCTCCGAGAAGCAGCTGGTCGCCGCCGGCGTGCCGTACCGCACCGTGAGCACCCACCCGCACGGTCACGCCGGCTACTACCCCGGCACCGCGATGATGCACGTCAAGGTGCTGTTCTCCCCCGACGACGGGAAGATCCTCGGCGCGCAGGTGGCGGGCTTCGACGGCGTCGACAAGCGCCTGGACGTGTTCGCGACGGCGATCCGAGCCGGCATGACGGTGCACGACCTCGAGCACCTCGAGCTGGCCTACGCCCCGCCGTTCGGCTCGGCCAAGGACCCGGTCAACATGGCCGGCTTCGTCGCGTCGAACGTGCTCAGCGGTGACCTCCAGCTCTGGTACGCCCAGGACTACCCCGAGGCCACCGACGGAGCGCGGATCATCGACGTGCGCGGGCCGGACGAGTTCGGGATCTGGCACATCCCCGGCGCGGAGAACGTCCCGCTCAAGACCCTGCGTGCCGCGCAGGAGGATTGGGACAAGGACACCCCGATCCGGCTGTACTGCGCGGTCGGCTTCCGCAGCTACCTGGCGTACCGGTCGCTCGTCCAGCGCGGCTTCACCGACGTCAAGACGCTGTCCGGCGGCTCGACGACGTTCCGTGCGTTCCACGACGTCGACCCGACGTCGATGGAGTCCACCACGCCGATGATCTCCTACGCCGAGGAGGCCAGCAGCCCCACCGCCGGCCCGACCGGCGTCGTGGTCGACCTGGACTGCACCGGCCTGGCCTGCCCCGGCCCGATCATGCGGCTGACCAAGACGATGCTCACCATGGCCCCCGGCGACGAGGTGCTCGCGCACGTGTCGGACCCCGGGTTCGCGCTCGACGCTCCCGCGTGGGCGCAGCGCAACGGCCACCAGCTGGTCGAGATCACGCCCGAGGGCCCGGGCTACGCCGCCAAGTTCCGCAAGGGCGGACCCTTGCTCGGTGGGGCCGCGGCGCGGATCAAGGACAAGAAGGCCTTCGTCGTCTTCTCCGGCGAGCTGGACAAGCTGCTCGCGGCCTTCATCATCGCCAACGGCGCGGTCGCGATGGGCGACGAGGTGTCGATGTTCTTCACCTTCTGGGGCCTGAACGCTCTCAAGCGCCAGGACGCCCCCAAGGCGGAGAAGTCGGCGCTCGAGCGGGCCTTCGGCGTCATGATGCCGTCCGGGCCGGACGCGATGCCGCTGTCGACCATGAACATGCTCGGCGGCGGGCCCGCGATGATCAAGAAGGTCATGCGCGAGCACAACGTGCCGAGCCTGACCGAGCTGATCGGCGCCGCCAAGGCCTCCGGGGTCCGGATGGTCGCGTGCACGATGACCATGGACCTGCTGGGCATCCGCGAGGAGGACCTCATCGACGGCGTCGAGCTCGGTGGCGTCGCGACGTTCCTCGGCGAGGCCAACGAGTCCAACGGCCGCTTCTTCATCTAGCCGCTTCTGGAACCGGATCGGTCAATGCGTGACCGATCCGGTTCCAGAAGGGCGGGACGACGAAGGCCCCGGGCATCTGCCCGGGGCCTTCGTCGTCGAGTCGATCAGGTGCCGAAGCGGTGCACCAGGAGCGAGTTCGTGGTGCCCGGGATGCCCACCGGGGCACCGAACACGATGATCACCAGGTCGCCGGACTCGGCCAGACCGTGCTGGCGCAGGGTCTGGTCCACCTGCACCACCATCGCGTCGGTGTGCGCGACGGTCTGCACCTGGTAGGTCTGCACGCCCCAGGTGAGGGCGAGCCGGTTGCGGATGTCCGCGTCCGGCGTGAGCGCCAGCATGGGGATCTGCGACCGCAGCCGCGACACCCGACGGGCCGTGTCGCCGGACTGGGTGAACGTGACCAGGTACTTCACGCCGAGGGTCTCGCCGACGTCGACCGCCGCGTGCGTGATCGCACCCGACCGGGTCTTGGGGCTCCAGCCCAGCGGCGCGATGCGGTCGCCGCCCAGCGTCTCGGTGGTGTCGATGATCCGCGCCATGGTGCGCACGGCCTCGATCGGGTACTCGCCGACGCTGGTCTCGCCGGAGAGCATCACGGCGTCCGCGCCGTCGAGCACCGCGTTCGCGCAGTCGGACGCCTCGGCCCGGGTGGGTCGCGGCGCCGAGATCATCGACTCGAGCACCTGGGTGGCCACGATGACCGGCTTCGCCGAGCGGCGGGCCAGCTCGATCGCGCGCTTCTGGACCAGCGGGACCTGCTCGAGCGGGAGCTCCACGCCCAGGTCGCCGCGGGCGACCATGATGCCGTCGAACGCGTCGACGATCTCGGCGAGGTTGTCCACCGCCTGGGGCTTCTCGACCTTGGCGAGCACCGGGACCCTGCGGTGCTCCTCGGCCATGATCAGTGCGACGTCGTCGTAGTCCGCGGCGGACCGGACGAACGACAGGGCGATGAAGTCCGCACCCTGGGCGAGCCCCCAGCGCAGGTCCTCCTTGTCCTTCTCCGACAGCGCCGGCACGCTCACGGCGACGCCGGGCAGGTTCAGGCCCTTGTTGTTGGACACCGGGCCGCCGACCTCGACCTTGGTGACCACGCGCGGCCCCTCGACCTCGACGATCCGCACGGCCACCCGGCCGTCGTCGATGAGGATCCGGTCGCCGACGCGGGCGTCGCCCGGCAGCCCCTTGTAGGTGGTCGAGACGAGCTCCTTGGTGCCGGGCACGTCCTCGGTGGTGATGGTGAAGGTGTCACCCTCGGCAAGCTCGTGCTTGCCCTCCGTGAACCGGCCGAGCCGGATCTTCGGGCCCTGGAGGTCCACCAGCACGGCCACCGCACGGCCGGCGGCCTTCGCGGCGTCGCGAACCAACTTGATGAGGGCCTCGTGCTCCGCGGCCTCACCGTGGCTGCGGTTGATCCGCGCCACATCCATCCCTGCGTCGACCAGGGCCTGGATCATCTCGGGGGTCGATGTCGCGGGACCCAACGTGCACACGATCTTCGCTCTACGCATGTCCTCAGCCTATGCCCTCAGTCATGGGACCTTTCCATCCCGACGCGCAGGGCGCGCGTCGTTCACCCGCTCGTCGCCGGCCGGTCCCTCAGGCCCGCAGCGGACGGTCCGTCGGCGCGATCGGCCGGTGCAGCTCGGACGTCCCCCGCAACCACGCGTCCACCCCGGCCGCCGCCGCGCGGCCCTCGGCGATCGCCCAGACGATCAGCGACTGCCCCCGGCCGGCGTCCCCCGCGACGAACATGCCCGGCACCGACGTGGCGAAGTCGTCGCCGCGCGCGACCGTGCCCAGCGCCGTGAGGTCCGCACCGGTCTGCTCCACCAGGGTCCCGGTCTCCGGCCCGGTGAAGCCCATCGCGAGCAGCACCAGGTCGGCCGGGATCTCCCGCTCGGTGCCCTCGACCGGGGCGAACCGCCCGTCCGGGGTCCGCTCGACGGTCGCCAGCCGCAGTCCCCGGACCCGCCCCTGCTCGTCCCCGACGAGCGCGGTGGTCGACGCCTGGTACTCCCGCGTGCCGCCCTCCTCGTGCGAGGTCGAGACCTTGAAGGTCATCGGGTACGTCGGCCAGGGCTGGTTCTCCGGCCGCTCCACGGGCGGCTGCGGGACGATCTCCAGCGAGGTCACCGAGGTGGCCCCGTGCCGCAGCGAGGTGCCGACGCAGTCCGAGCCGGTGTCGCCGCCGCCGATCACGACGACGTGCTTGCCGGTCGCGGTGATCTGGTCCGGCACGTCGTCCCCGGCCCGGACCTTGTTGTTCTGCGTGAGGAACCGCACCGCGGGCACCACGCCGTCCAGTTCGGAACCCGGCACCGTGAGCAGGCGCGGCGTCGTGGAACCGATGGTGACCAGCACGGCGTCGTAGCGCGCGAGGAGCTCGGTCCAGGTGATGTCCTTGCCGACCTCGACCCCGGTGCGGAACCGCGTGCCCTCGGCCTCCATCTGCGCGATGCGCCGGTCGATCAGGCGCTTCTCGAGCTTGAAGTCCGGCACGCCGTAGCGCAGCAGCCCGCCGATCCGGTCGGCGCGCTCGAACACCGCGACGGTGTGGCCGGCGCGGGTCAGCTGCTGCGCCGCGGCCAGGCCCGAGGGCCCGGAACCGACCACTGCCACGGTCTGGCCGGTGAGGAAGTGCGGCACCTGCGGGGTGATCAGGCCCCGTGCGAACGCCTCCTCGACGATCGTGATCTCGACGTTCTTGATGGTCACCGGCGGCGCGTTGATGCCCAGCACGCACGAGGTCTCGCACGGCGCGGGGCAGATCTTGCCGGTGAACTCCGGGAAGTTGTTCGTGGCGTGCAGCCGGTCGCTCGCCTCGGCCCACTGCCCACTCCACACCAGGTGGTTCCACTCCGGGATGAGGTTGCCCAGCGGGCAGCCGGAGTGGCAGAACGGGATGCCGCAGTCCATGCACCGGCCCGCCTGGCGCTCGACGGCGCCGAGCTCCTCCGGCTCGCGGGTGCGCTCGGCCACCACGTCGCGGTAGTCCTTGAGCCGCACGGGCACCGGGCGGTAGGGCGGGAGCTCACGCTCGCGCACCTTGAGGAAGCCTCTGGGGTCAGCCACGGGACACCTCCAGGATCTGGTCCCACACGCCCGGCGCGTGCACGTCGAGACCCTCGGCCTCGGCCTGCGCGAGCGCGGTGCGCATCCGGTCGTACTCGGTGGGCAGGACCCGGGTGAACCGGGCGAACGCCGCGGGCAGGTCGGCGAGCAGCTCGGCCGCGCGACGCGAGCCGGTCTCCTCGGCGTGCTGGCGCAGCAGGGTCTCGACGAACTCCTCGTCGGGTGGCGTCAACGGGGTGAGCCGGAGGGCACCGGTGCTCATCGCCGTGCCGTTCACCGCACCCTCGCGCAGGTCCAGGACGTAGGCCACGCCGCCGGACATCCCGGCGCCGAAGTTGCGCCCGGTCGGGCCGATCACCATCACGGTGCCGCCCGTCATGTACTCGCAGCCGTGGTCGCCCACACCCTCGACGACCAAGGTCGCGCCGGAGTTGCGGACCGCGAACCGCTCGCCGACCACGCCACGCAGCAGCACCTGGCCCGCCGTGGCGCCGTAGCCGATCACGTTGCCGGCGATGATGTCCCGGTCGCCGAGCACCGACGCGAGGTCGGGCCGCACGACGATGCGGCCGCCGGACAGGCCCTTGGCGACGTAGTCGTTGGCGTCGCCGTACAGCCGCAGCGTGATGCCCCGCGGCACGAACGCGCCGAACGACTGGCCGGCCGAGCCCGTGAGGGTGACATCGATGGTGCCGTCCGGCAGCCCCTCGCCGAGGTACCGCTTGGTCACCTCGTGGCCGAGCATCGTGCCGACCGTGCGGTTGACGTTGCGCACCGGCAGCTCGATCTTCACCGGCTGGCCGTTGTCCAGCGCGTCGGCCGCCAGCGCGATGAGCCGGTTGTCCAGGGCCCGCTCCAGGCCGTGGTCCTGGGCCTTGGTGCAGTGCAGGTCGGAGCCGGGCCGGGGCGCGACCGCCTGGAGCACCGGGCCGAGGTCCAAGCCCGAGGCCTTCCAGTGGTCGATCGCCGCCCGGGTGTCCAGGGACTCGACGTGCCCGACGGCCTCGTCGATCGACCGGAAGCCGAGCGCCGCCAGGTGCTCGCGCACCTCGATGGCGATGTACTCGAAGAACGTCTCGACGAACTCCGGCTTGCCGTTGAACCGGGCACGCAGCTCAGGGTTCTGCGTCGCCACGCCCACCGGACAGGTGTCCAGGTGGCAGACCCGCATCATGATGCAGCCGCTCACCACCAGCGGGGCGGTCGCGAAGCCGAACTCCTCCGCGCCGAGCAGCGCGGCGATCACCACGTCGCGGCCGGTCTTGAGCTGGCCGTCGACCTGCACCGAGATCCGGTCACGCAGGTCGTTGAGCACCAGGGTCTGCTGGGTCTCGGCCAGGCCGATCTCCCACGGCGTGCCGGCGTGCTTGAGCGAGGTCAGCGGGCTGGCCCCGGTGCCGCCGTCGTGCCCGGAGATGAGCACGACGTCCGCGTGCGCCTTCGACACGCCCGCCGCGACCGTGCCGACGCCGAACTCGCTGACCAGCTTCACGTGCACCCGGGCGACCGGGTTGGCGTTCTTCAGGTCGTGGATGAGCTGAGCGATGTCCTCGATCGAGTAGATGTCGTGGTGCGGCGGCGGGCTGATCAGGCCGACGCCCGGCGTGGAGTGCCGGGTCTTGGCGATCCACGGGTAGACCTTCTCGCCCGGCAGCTGACCGCCCTCACCGGGCTTGGCGCCCTGGGCCATCTTGATCTGCAGGTCCGTCGCGTTGGTCAGGTACTCCGAGGTCACACCGAACCGCCCGGACGCGACCTGCTTGATCGCGCTGCGCCGCTCGGGGTCGTAGAGCCGCTCGGGGTCCTCGCCGCCCTCGCCGGTATTCGACCGGGCGCCGAGATGGTTCATCGCGATGGCCAGCGTCTGGTGCGCCTCCATCGAGATCGAGCCGTAGGACATCGCGCCCGTGGAGAACCGCTTGACGATCTCGCTGACCGGCTCGACCTCCTCGAGCGGCACCGGCGGGCGCACGCCGTCGGCGAACCGCAGCAGGCCGCGCAGGGTCATGAGCCGCTCGGACTGCTCGTCGACCCGGTGGGTGTACTGCCGGAACACGTCGAGCTGACGCGTCCGGGTCGAGTGCTGCAGGCGGAACACCGTCTCGGGGTCGAACAGGTGCTCGGCACCGTCGCGACGCCACTGGTACTCGCCGCCCACGTTGAGCCGGCGGTGCGCCTGCGGGTTGCCGGAGGCCGGGTAGGCGTCGGCGTGCCGCGCGGCCACCTCTGCCGCGATGACGTCGAGACCCACACCGCCGAGGCGGCTCGTGGTGCCGGCGAAGAACCGGTCGATCACCTCGTGGGAGAGCCCGACGGCCTCGAACACCTGCGCACCGCGGTAGGACGCGATGGTCGAGATGCCCATCTTGCTCATCACCTTGAGCACGCCCTTGCCGAGCGCCTTGATGAGGTTCGCCACGGCGTCGGTCGGCGACATGGCCAGGGTGCCGTCCTTGGCCATGCCCTCGACGGTCTCCATCGCCAGGTACGGGTTGACCGCGGCGGCGCCGTAGCCGATGAGCAGCGCGACGTGGTGCGTCTCGCGCACGTCCCCGGCCTCCACCACCAGGCTCACCCGGGTGCGCGTGTGGTTGCGCAGCAGGTGGTGGTGGACCCCGCTGGACAGCAGGAGGGACGGGATCGGGGCGTGGTCGGCGTCCGAGTCACGGTCGGACAGGATGATGAAGTTCTTGCCGTCCGCGATCGCTTGGTCGACCTCGGCGAAGATCTCGTCGAGCCGGTCGGACAAGGCCTGCGCGCCGCCGTCGACCTTGTACAGGCCGCGCACGGTGTGTGCCCGGAAGACGCCGTGCAGCTCGGGCGCCTTGTCGATCCGGATGATCTTGGCGAGCTCGTCGTTGGTGAGCACCGGGAACGGCAGCACGAGCTTGCGGGCGTGCTCGGGCAGGTCCTCGAGCAGGTTCGGCTCGGGCCCCAGCGCGCCGCCGATCGACGTGACGAGCTCCTCGCGGATCGCGTCCAGCGGCGGGTTCGTCACCTGGGCGAACATCTGGGTGAAGTAGTCGAAGATCAGCCGCGGCCGGGACGACAGCACGGCGATCGGGGTGTCGGTGCCCATCGCGCCGATCGGCTCGATGCCCTTGGCGGCCATCGGGCCGAGCAGGATCTTGAGCTCCTCCTCGGTGTACCCGAAGGCCCGCTGGCGCCGACGCACCGACGCGAACGAGTGGTCCACGTGCTCGCGCTCGGGGAGCTCCGGCAGGAACACCGAGTGCTGCTCGATCCACTGCGCGTACGGGCGCTGCGCAGCGAGCTGGGACTTGACCTCGTCGTCGGAGATCACCCGGCCCTGCCCGGTGTCGACCAGGAACATGCGGCCCGGCTCGAGCCGGCCCTTGCGCACCACGGTCGCCGGGTCGAGGTCGAGCACGCCGGCCTCGCTGGCCAGCACGACCAGGCCGTCGTCGGTGATCCAGTACCGCCCCGGCCGCAGGCCGTTGCGGTCCAGCACCGCGCCGATCACCGTGCCGTCCGAGAACGCCATCGCCGCCGGGCCGTCCCACGGCTCCATGAGCGTGGAGTGGTACTGGTAGAACGCCCGCCGGTCGGGGTCCATCTCGGCGTGGTTCTCCCACGCCTCCGGGATCATCATCAGCATGGCGTGCGGCAGCGAGCGGCCCGCCAGGTGAAGCAGCTCGAGCACCTCGTCGAACGCAGCGGAGTCCGAGGCGTCCGGGGTGCACACGGGCATCAGCGGCCCGAGGTCGCCCAGCGCCTCGCTGCGCAGCGTGGACTGCCGCGCGGCCATCCAGTTCCGGTTGCCCCGCAGCGTGTTGATCTCGCCGTTGTGCGCCAGGTTGCGGAACGGCTGGGCCAACGGCCACGACGGGAACGTGTTGGTCGAGAAGCGCGAGTGCACCAGCGCCAGCTCGGAGGCGTACCGCGGGTCGGACAGGTCGGCGAAGAACGGCTCGAGCTGACCGGTGGTGAGCATGCCCTTGTAGGTGATGGTCCGCGCGGACAGCGACGCGAAGTACAGCCCCAGCTCGTGCTCGGCACGCTTGCGCACCCGGAACGTCCGGCGGTCCAGGTCGATGCCCGCGAGCCGGCGCTCGGGGTCTGCCACGAAGAGCTGGCGGAACACCGGCATCGTGGACCGCGCGATCGAGCCGACCAGGTCCGCGGTCACCGGCACGTCGCGCCAGGCGAGCACCTCGAGCCCCTCGGCGACCACCAGGGCCTCGACACCGTGCTCGGTGCGGGCCCGCTCGGCCGGGTCGGTGGGCAGGAACGCCGTGCCGACCGCGTAGTGGCCAGCCGGGGGAAGCTCGACGTGCACGACGTCGCGCAGGAAGGCGTCCGGGATCTGGGTGAGGATCCCCGCACCGTCACCGGTGTCCTTCTCGGCACCGACCGCGCCGCGGTGGTCGAGGTTGAGCAGGGCCGTGAGGCCTGCGTCGACGATGTCGCGGCCCGGCGTGCCGCGCAGGGTCGCCACGAAGGCGACACCGCAGTTGTCGTGCTCGGCTGCCGGGTCGTACAGCCCCTCGGGCACCGGGTGGAGCGGCCGGGTCATCTGCACCGTCCTCGCAACGGCCCGGGCGAGCCCGGGGACGTGGTCAGGAAACTGTCCTGGGGCGTCGTCGCCCGGATCGCGGCGACGATACCTGGTCGCGCCGCACAGCCATACCCGGCACCCGCCGACGGCGGTGCACGCATATGCCTCAGGCTTCCGGGTCCGAGGCCTCGTGTGCCGTGTCCCCTGGTGCTGCGACAAGCACCGTGGTCTCGCGCCCGGGGTGACGACGCCCGACCACGACGAAGGCTACCAGCGCCCCCAGGAACACCAGGATCGAGGTCCAGACGTTGAGGCGCAGGCCGAAGAACGTGTGCGCCGGGTCGATCCGGAGCATCTCGATCCACACCCGGCCGCTGGTGTAGGCCATCACGTAGGCCCAGAACACCCGCCCGTGGCCCAGCTTGAAACGCCGCTCGAGCCAGACGATGAACACCGCGGCCGACAGGTTCCAGATCATCTCGTACAGGAACGTCGGGTGGAACAGCGTGCCGGCCGGCAGGTCGGGTGGGAACTCGGGGGCGGTCGGGCTGATCTCCAGCCCCCACGGCAGGGTCGTCGGTCCGCCGAACAGCTCCTGGTTGAAGTAGTTGCCGATCCGGCCGATGGCCTGCGCGACCAGCAGCGCCGGCGCCACGACATCGGCGAACACCACGAAGCTCACGCCCTGCCGCCTCGCGCCGATCCAGGCACCCACCGCGCCGAGCGCGACGGCGCCCCAGATGCCAAGGCCGCCCTCCCAGATGAACAGCGCCCGGATGGGGTCGCCGTTCACGCCGAAGTACGCGTCCGGTGAGCTGATGACGTGGTACAGCCGTCCGCCGACGATGCCGAAGGGCACCGCCCAGAAGCTGATCTCCAGGACCGTGTCAGGGTCGCCACCCCGCGCGGCCCAGCGTCGTCGGGCGATCCAGATCGCGACGACGATGCCGATCATGATCGCGATCGCATAGGCACGGATCGGGAACACCCCGATGTACCAGACGTTCTGCGACGGGCTGGGGATGGCGGTCGGGAGCAGCAGTGACGCCGCGGTCGAGATGCTCATATCGGGCCACATCGTCGCACGGAACTCAGCGCCGCGCTGAAGCGACCCCCGCGGCGAGGTCTCCGGCCAGCCGAGCCAGCTCCCGGCGGCCCGCAGCCGGGTCCGGGGCGTCGAGCAGGGTACGCACCAGCGCACTGCCCACGATGACCCCGTCGGCGAACGTGGCCACCTCGGCGGCCTGCTCCGGCGTGGACACGCCCACGCCCACGCAGACCAGATCGGCACCGGCCGCGCGGGTGTCGGCGACGAGCTGTTCCGCCCGCTCCCCCACCTGGGCGCGGGCACCGGTCACGCCCATGGTCGACGCGGCGTACACGAACCCCCGCGAGGCGGCCGCGGTCAGCGCCAGGCGCTCCGGGGTCGAGCTCGGCGCCACCAGGAACACCCGGTCCAGGTCGTGCTCCTCCGACGCGGCCAGCCACTGCGCGCCCTCGTCGGGGATCAGGTCCGGCGTGATCAGCCCGGCACCACCCGCCGCGGCCAGGTCCCGCGCGAACGGCTCGACGCCGTAGCGCAGCACCGGGTTCCAGTAGGTCATCACCAGCACCGGCACGCCGGTGGCGGCGATCTGCTCGACCGCGCCGAACACCTCGCGCACCCGGGTGCCGCCGGCCAGGGAGTGCTCCACGGCGCGCTGGATGGTGGGCCCGTCCATCACCGGGTCGGTGTAGGGCACGCCCAGCTCGACGACGTCCACGCCCGCCTCGACCATCGCGCGCGCGGCGTCGACGGAGCCGGCGACGTCGGGGTAGCCCAGCGGCAGGTACCCGACGAGCGCGGCACGGCCCTGGTCGCGCAGCTCGTGCAGGCGCGTGGCGGTGCGGCTGCCGGTCGCGGTACCGGTCACGACTCGTCCTCCCCCAGCAGCCCGAACCACTGCGCCGCGGTCTCCACGTCCTTGTCGCCGCGTCCGGACAGGTTGATCAGGATCAGCGGGTCGTGGTCCAGGTCCCACGAGGCGAGCTCCGGCCCGAGCGCGAGCACGCCGGCCAGCGCGTGGGCGGACTCGATCGCCGGGATGATCCCCTCGGTGCGACACAACAGGCTGAACGCGTCCATCGCCTCGGTGTCGGTCACCGGCAGGTACGTGGCCCGTCCCAGACCGTGCAACCACGCGTGCTCCGGCCCCACGCTCGGGTAGTCCAGGCCTGCCGACACCGAGTGCGTCGGCCGGGTCTGCCCGTCGTCGTCCTGGAGCAGGAAGGACCGGGCGCCGTGCAGCACGCCGGGCGCGCCGCCGGAGAACCGCGACGCGTGCCGGCCGGAGTCGACACCCTCGCCGCCGGCCTCGAAGCCGAACAGGCGGACGCCGGGCTCATCCAGGAAAGCGTTGAAGATGCCCATCGCGTTCGAGCCGCCGCCCACGCACGCCGCGACCGCGTCCGGCAGGCGGCCGGTCTCCTCCGCCAGCTGCGCCCGCGCCTCCTCGCCGATCACCCGGTGGAAGTCGCGGACCATCTCCGGGAACGGGTGCGGCCCGGTCACGGTGCCGAGCAGGTAGTGCGTCGTCTCGACGTTGGCGACCCAGTCGCGCAGCGCCTCGTTGATCGCGTCCTTGAGGGTGCGCGACCCGATCTTGACAGGGATCACCTCGGCGCCGAGCAGCCGCATCCGGGCGACGTTGAGGGCCTGGCGGCGGGTGTCCTCCTCGCCCATGTAGACCGTGCACTCCAGGTCGAGCAGCGCGGCGGCCGTCGCGGTGGCCACACCGTGCTGCCCGGCGCCGGTCTCGGCGATGACGCGCTTCTTGCCCATCCGCTTGACCAGCAGGGCCTGGCCCAGCACGTTGTTGATCTTGTGCGAACCGGTGTGGTTGAGGTCCTCGCGCTTGAGGAAGACCCGCGCCCGCCCGCCGACGTGCGCAGCGAACCGGGGCACCTCGGTCAGGGGGCTCGGCCGGCCGGTGTACGTGCGGTGCAGACGCTCGAGCTCGGCGCCGAACGCCGGGTCGGCGAGGGCCTTGTGATAGGCGGTGTCGAGCTCGTCGAGCGCCGCGATGAGGGCCTCGGGGACGAACCGGCCGCCGAACTCGCCGAAGTACGGCCCGGTCTGCTCGGCCAGCGGTCCGCGCTCACCCAGCGCCGCGACCGCCCGCCGGAGCGCGGCCGAGGCCGGGGCACCACCACGTGCAGGGGGCGTCGAGGTCACTGCCGGACCGCCCGCAGCGACGGGTGAGCGCCCGCGGCCACGAGGTCGGCCACGGCGGCACGCGGGTCCTTGCCGGTGACCAGCGACTCGCCCACCAGCACCGCGTCGGCGCCGGAGCGGGCGTGGTCCATGACGTCGTGCGGGCCCCGTACGCCGGACTCCGCGATCCGCACGATCCCCGGCGGGATCAGCGGGGCCACCCGGGCGAACGTCGTGCGATCCACCTCGAGGGTCTTCAGGTTGCGGGCGTTGACCCCGAGGCACCGGGCCCCGGCATCCAACGCCCGGCTCACCTCCTCGCCGTCGTGCACCTCGACCAGGGCGGTCATGCCCAGGGAGTGCACGCGCTCGACGAGCGAGGTGAGGACGGTCTGCTCGAGCGCGGCGACGATGAGCAGCACGATGTCCGCGCCGTGCGCCCGCGACTCCCAGACCTGGTACGGCGTGACCACGAAGTCCTTGCGCAGCACGGGGATGTCCACCGCGGCACGCACCGCGTCGAGGTCCGCCAGCGAGCCGCCGAAACGCCGCTGCTCGGTGAGCACCGAGATCGCCGCGGCACCTCCGGCCTCGTACTCGGCGGCCAGTGCGGCAGGGTCGGCGATCGGAGCCAGGTTGCCCTTGCTCGGGCTCGACCGCTTGACCTCGGCGATCACGCCGACGGCGGCGTCGTCGTGCAACCGCGCCAGCGCGTCCTTGGCCCCCGGGACCCGGGCGGCGCGCTCCTTCACCGCGGCGAGCGGGAGGGCCTCCTCACGGCGCGCCAGGTCGGCACGGACGCCTGCGACGATCTCGTCGAGCACTGTCATCCGAACCCACCTCCTGCCCCCAGGCACCTGTGGCCATCGTAGGGGCCGGACCGAGGTGCTCCCGACCTGCCCGATCCGCGAGACTCAGGCGTCCTTCTCGGTGGGGGAGGTCGGCTGGCCGAGGCCGAGCCACCGCATCACCCGACCGACCACGAGCCCGACCAGGACGATCCCCAGGCCCACCCAGAACAGCCACGGCAGTGCGGCCATCACCGCGAGACCCGCCACGAGCCCGCCGATCATGATCACCGTGACCGTGACCCAGGCCGCGCGGGTGTTGCCGTGGTTGGCCGGTGGAGCGGGTGGCAGCGCGGGACGCTCGCCGGGTCCGCTGGACTGGGTCATCGTTCCTCCGTTGCCTCGGTGTGCGCCGAGAATAGCCGCTTCAGGTCGGGTCTTCTCCGCGGCTGAGCGCGTCCCAGGCCGCGCCCGGCTCCACGGGGCCGGGCTCGACGTCCGTGCCGGAGTCGTCGGCGGGCGGGGAGATGGCCGGTGAGGTCCCGGCGTCCGGCTCACCCGTCTCGTGCCGCCCCGACGGGCCCTGCCACCGGCGGGCGCCGACCGCGGCGGCCACCGCGACCGTTCCGGCCAGCGCGCCCAGGGCCGCCGCGACCCACGGCCAGGCGGTCACCACCACGGAGTCCACCGCGGAGACGCCCACCAGCTCGGCCGCCGCCGAGCCGAGCACCGTCGCCGCACGTGCCGGCGCCGTCACGGCGGCCACCACCACCAGCGCACCGGCCAGCACCGCGACCACCGCGGCCACCACCACCCCGGCGCGCCGGGCCAGGGCGAGTGCGAGGGCCGCGGCGGCCACCACGAGCCCGCCCGCCGCCACTCCCGGGGCCGCCTGCCCGCCGGCGACGCTCACCGGGACGACGCTCGCGACGGCGCTGGAGGTCTGTCCGTGCATCCACACCGGCGCGGACGTGGCCACGATGGCCACCGCCACGGCGAGCAGGGCCAGCACGGCGGTGCGGCGGTTCACGGCGCCGCCGGGCGCAACCGCGCGGCCAGCTGCACCGCGCGCACCGCGGCGGCCGCCTTGTTGCGGGCCTCGACCCACTCGGTCGCCGGCACCGAGTCGGCCACGATCCCCGCGCCGGCCTGCACGCTCGCGCGCCCGTCTCGGATCAGCGCGGTACGGATCGCGATCGCCATGTCCATGTCCCCGGCGAAGTCGAAGTAGCCGACCGTGCCACCGTAGATGCCACGGCCCGCCGGCTCGAGCTCGTCGATCAGGGCGATCGCCCGGGGCTTCGGCGCGCCGGACAGCGTCCCGGCCGGGAACGTGGCGACCAGGGTCTGCACCGCCGTCGCCCCGGCCCGCAGGCGTCCGACCACCGTCGAGCAGATGTGCATGATGTGGCTGAACCGGCGCACCGCCATGAACTCGACCACCTCGACCGACGTCGGTTCGCACACCTTGACCAGGTCGTTGCGGGACAGGTCGACGAGCATGACGTGCTCGGCGCGCTCCTTGGGGTCGGCCAGCAGCTCGGCCGCCAGCTCCGCGTCGGCCTCGGGCGACCCGCCGCGCGGGCGGGAACCGGCGATCGGGTAGGTGAGCACGCGCCCGTCCTCGACCCGGACCAGCGTCTCGGGGCTGGAACCCACCACCGCCAGGTCCCGGCCGGCGGGGTCGGACAGGTGCAGGAAGTACATGTACGGGCTCGGGTTGAGCGTGCGCAGCACGCGGTAGACGTCCAGCGGGTCGGCCGGGCAGTCCAGGTCCGCGCGCTGCGACAGCACGACCTGGAACACCTCGCCGTCGCGGATCGCCTCCTTGCCGGCGCGCACCGAGGCCTCGTACTCCTCGCGGGTGGAGCGGAACTCCAGCTCCGGCTCGGGGACGTCGGCCATCACACCGGGCACGGCGGGCTCGTGCCGGGCCAGGCCCTCCTGCATGGCGTCGAGCCGGCGCACGGCGTCGGCCCAGGCCTCGTCGACGCGCTCGTCGGTGCCGTCCGCGTTGATCGCGTTGGCGATCAGCCACACCGAGCCGTCGACGTGGTCCACCGCCGCGAGGTCGCTGGCCAGGCAGAGCACCAGCTCGGGCACGCCGAGCTCGTCGGGCGCCTTGGCCGGCAGGGTCGGCTCCCAGTGCCGCACGATCTCCCAGCCCAGCGTGCCCACCAGGCCGCCGGTCAGCGGCGGCAGCCCGGCCAGCGCCGGCGTGCGCAGCGCCTCGAGGGTGCCCGCCAGCACGTCGAGCACGTCGCCCTCGCGCGGCACCCCCACCGGGACGTCACCCGACCAGTGCGGCCGCCCGTCGGCGACCGAGAGCGTCGCGCGCGAGTCCACGCCGACGAACGACCACCGCGCCCAGGTGCCGTCGACCTCGGCCGACTCGAGGATGAACGTGCCGGGCCGGCCCTTGGCGAGCGTGCGGTACAGGCCCACCGGGGTCACCTCGTCGGCCAGCAGCCGCCGCACCACGGGGATCACGCGCCGGTCGGCGGCCAGCTCACGGAACTCCGGCAGGGTCGGCCAGGTCGACCCCCAGGCGAGCGGCTGCGGGACCGCGGGGGTCACGGCCCGACCACCGCGCCGAGGTCGCCGCCCGCGTCGAAGCAGCTCCGGGCGCCGGTGTGGCACGCCGCCCCGACCTGGTCGACCCGGACCAGCAGGGCGTCGCCGTCGCAGTCCAGCTGCACCGACCTCACATGCTGCACGTTCCCCGAGGTGTCCCCCTTGCGCCAGTAGGTCTGCCGGGAGCGGCTCCAGAACGTCACACGCCCGGTGGTCAGGGTGCGGTGCAGGGCCTCGTCGTCCATCCAGCCGACCATGAGCACCTCACCGGTGTCGTGCTGCTGCACCACGGCGCAGACCAGACCTGCGTCGTCGCGCTTCAGACGGGTGGCCACCGTGGGGTCGAGAGTCACCGGACGATCCTGCCACGGCACGCCGATGCGGCGAGGGCGCAAGGGTTGGCACGAGACGGAGCAGGTCAAGAGCGCCCTCGCCGCACCCCTCGGCATGGCGTTGCCGACCGTCACCCAGCACCTCGCGGTCCCCACTCGTGTGAGGTCAGCCCCGCCAGTTGACCACCCAGGCGGGCAATCGGCGCCGGAAGCCCTGCACTCCGCCGAGCGTGAAGACGACGCTGAACGACGCAAGCATGACCGTCAGGAACCCGTCGCCACCCCACCGGACGTCGCGGACGTACTCCTCGGGGTCCCGGGGGTCGTACCGGACGACGGCCGTGGACCCGACGACGGGGTAGGGGCTGAACATGAACTCCTCGGTCTGCGCCCGCACGCGGCGCCCGCCGCTGGTGGTGAACTCCACCACGACATCCTCGCTGCGCTCGCCCAACGGGTGAACGATGTCGACGATCGTCGCCTCAGCAGTGGGAGCGTCGGGCCCCAGGTGGGCGTCCCTGTCACTGGAGTAGGAGGCCATCGCCGCGAGCATCAAGGCCCCGACGAAGCTGACCGCGCCGGCGAACCGCTGCGAGCGCCCCACCCGATCGAGGGCGACCCGGACGCGCCGCCACCATGAGGGCTGCCCTTCGGGCGCCATGGGCCGGGTCACGATCCACACGATGCCAGGGATGGTGCGCAACCCGCAGCACGCGTGGCACGTGGAGTCGTCGTGTCACGGGTCGGCCACCCCCGTCCACCCGCTCCAGCGGTCCACGACGGCCAGGAGGACCGGGCCGGCCGGGCGCACGAACCGGTACTGGGCATAGCGCGCTGCGAGGTGCTCGATCGCGCGCTCGCGATCCGACCCCGCATCCACCACGCGTGCCGTGGCGTCGGCGCGGACCCACCACAGGCGCTCCCAGTCGTCGTCGTAGTGATCGGCGAGGAACGCGACGCGCGGGTTCTCGGTGGTGTTGCGGATCCGGCGGAGGCGGTGCGGATCGCCCGGTCGCTTGGGCTTGTGGTCGATCGCGACGGCGATCTCGTCGGCGCCCACGAGTGCGAACGTCACGGGCACCAGGTGCGGGACCGCGCGCGCGTCGGCGGTGGCGAGGTAGGCGTGCGAGGACGCGGCGAACCGCTCACGGCACTCGTCGGCGTCCATCAGCGGGTCTGCGCGAGCCAGGCGTCGTGCATCGCGGCGTAGGGGCCGTCCTGCGCCAGCAGCTCGTGGTGCGACCCCACCTGGACGATCCGCCCCTCGGACACCACGACCACCAGGTCCGCGGCCTCGGCGGTCGACAGGCGGTGGGCGATCGTGACGGTCGTGCGGCCGGCGGTGAGCTCGTCCAGGGCGTGGGCGATCCGGACCTCGGTCGCGGGGTCGACGGCGCTGGTCGCCTCATCCAGGACCAGCAGGTCGGCGCCGGCCAGGTGCGCGCGGGCGAGCGCGACCAGCTGGCGCTCCCCCGCCGACAGCCGCTCCCCGCGCTGGCCCACCTGTGTGCGCAGGCCGTCCGGCATCGACGCCAGCCAGTCCGCCAGACCCAGCTCGGAGAAGACCTCCTCGAGGTCGGCGGTCGCCGCGCCACGCGCGCCGTAGGCGACGTTCTCGGCCAGCGTGCCGTCGAAGAGGAAGCCCTCCTGCGGCACCAGGACCACGCGCTCGCGCAGCCGGTTCAGGCTCAGGTCGCGCAGGTCCACACCGTCCAGCAGCACCCGCCCGCGCGCCGGGTCGACCAGCCGGGTGACCAGCTTGGCCAGGGTCGTCTTGCCCGAGCCGGTGGCACCGACGACGGCGACCTTGGTGCGCGCCGGGACCTCCAGGTGCACGTCGTGCAGCACGGTGGGGCCGTCGGGGTAGGCGAAGTCGACGCCTTCCAGCGCGACGTGCGCCGGGCCGGTGGGGGTCGGCACCCCGCCGTGGTGCGGGTCGGCGATCTCCACCTCGGTGTCGATCACGCCGAGCACCCGGCGCCACCCGGCCAGCGCGTTCTGCAGCTCGTTGAGGATCTCGGTGGCCATCTGCACCGGGCCGGTGAACAGCTGCACCAGGAACAGGAACCCGAGGAGCCGCCCGGCGGTGAGCGACCCGCCGATGCCCAGCAGCGTGCCGGCCACGACGACCACGGCGAGCACCGCGTTGGCCACGAACACGCCGGCCGAGAACACCGTTGCGACCCGGGTCTGCGCGCCCACCTGGCTGTTGCGGGTCGCGGAGATCGCGTCGTCGATGCGGCGCTGGGTCCGCGCGGCCACGCCGTAGGCGCGCACGGTCTCGGCACCCACGACGGCCTCGGACACCGCACCGAGCATCGCGCCCACCGACTGGCGGACCTTCGCGTAGGCGGCGGAGACCTTCTTCTGCGCGGGGCGCAGCACCAGCAGGAGCGGGAGGAACGCGGCCCACACCGCGAGGGTCAGCTGCCAGGACCAGACGGCCATCAGCGCGGTCGCGGCGGCCAGCTGGAGCACCGAGACCAGCAGCATGATCCCGCCCCACTGCACGAACAGCGAGATCGTGTCGACGTCGGACGTGACGCGGGAGACGAGGCTGCCACGCCGCTCGGTGCCCTGCGTGAGCGCTGACAGGTCGTGCACCCGGCGGAACGCGGTCACGCGCAGCCGGGCGAGGCCGGCCTCGCTGGAGCGGAACAGCCGCACGTTGACCAGCGCGGTGCACACCCCGGTGACCACCAGCGCCAGCCCCGCCGCGCCGACCAGCAGCGCGAGGCGGTCCGAGTGCACCGGACCCGGCGCCAGGATCACGGTGTCCACGGTCTGCTGGACCGCGATCGGCACCACGATGCGCCCGGCGGAGGCCAGCACCGCGAGCACGAGCGTGACCCACACGCCCTGGAGGAGCTCCGGGGAGACCTCGAGACCGCGCCGCAGCACGTGACGGGCACCGTGGTGCTCGCCGGAGTCCATCCGGACGCTCACCGCACCGCCCTCCGCTCGCTGTCGACCTCGTACGCCGTGGCCAGCGCGCGGTACCCGGGGTCGCGCGCCAGGAGCTCGGCGTGAGTCCCGCGGTCGACGACGCGCCCACCGTCGAGGTGCACGACCTCGTCCGCCAGCAGGACCGACGACATCCGGTAGGCGACCAGCAGGACGGTGGGGCTCTCCTCGGTGCGTCGGCGCAGCCCTGTGAGGATCCGCCGCTCGACCTGGGGGTCCACGGCCGAGGTCGCGTCGTCGAGCACCAGCAGACGCGGGCGACGCACCACGGCTCGGGCGATCGCCAGGCGCTGGCGCTGGCCGCCGGACAGGTTCGCGCCGCGCTCGCCGAGCTTCGCGTCCAGCCCGTCGGGCAGCCCGCGGATCACCCGATCGACCTGCGCCAGGGCCAAGGCGTCCCAGACCGCCTCGTCCGACGGGGCCGACGGGTCGTCAGCGTCGGCGAGCGTGACGTTGGCGCGCACCGAGTCCTCGAACACGAAGGTCGACTGCGCGACGAGCGCGACCTGCGCGGTCAGGTCTTCGCTGCGGACGTCGACGATGTCACGCCCGTCGAGCAGGACCTGTCCGGCCGACGGGTCGTTCAGCCTGGCCAGCAGCCCCGCGAGCGTGGTCTTCCCGGCGCCGGTGGGCCCCACCAGCGCGATCACCCGGCCCGGGGGCAGGTCCAGGTCGGCGTCGTGCAGCAGGGTGTGCGGGCCCGACGCGTCCTCCACCTGGACGCTCACGCCGCGCAGCCGCACGTCGAGCCCGCCGGCCGCGCGCGGCAACGCCCCGGTCCCCGGGACCTGCTCGACCCGCGCGTCCAGCACGCGGGAGATCCGGTCGTGCCCGACCAGCGCCCGCGGCAGCTCGCCGAGCACCCAGCCGAACGCCCGCACCGGCACCGCCATCAGGGTCAGCAGGTACGCCGCACCCACGACGTCGCCGGTCTGCACGGCGCCTGCCTGAAGCCGCCCGGCGCCCACCAGCAGGACGGCGAGGGTGCCGACGCTGGGCAGCAGCTCGATCACCGGGTCGAAGACCGCGCGCACCCGCCCCACCTGGACGTTGGCCTCGCGCAGATGGTCGGCGACCGCGGCGAACCTGGCCTCCTCGACGTCCGCGGTGCCGAGCGACTTGACCAGCAGGGCGGCCTCGAAGCTCTCGTGCGCGACGTCGGAGACCTCCGCGCGCAGCTGCTGGGCACGGGTCGCGACCGGGGACATCCGTCGCTGGTAGACCAGGTTGGCCAGCACCGCGAGCGGCAGCACGGTGAGCGCGGTGAGCGCGAGCCACACGTCGGTGCGCAGCAGCGCCACGGTGGCCACCACGATCATCACCACGACGCCGAGCGCGAAGGGCAGCGGGTTGAACACGCCGGTGGCCGCCTCGACGTCGCTGCTCGTGTTCGCCAGGAGCTGGCCGGTCGGGTGCGCGCGGTGCCACGACATCGGCAGCCGCAGGTACTGGCGGGTCACACCCCGGCGATGATCCGCCCCGATGTCCGCATAGCCGATCCCGGCGAAGATCCGCCGCCCGGCGACGGCCAGCGCCAGGGTCACCGCCACCCCGAGGATCGCCAGCCCGGCCAGCCACACCGCGTCACGGGCCACCGGGTCGCCGCCGATCGCGGGGACCACCACCTGGTCGGTCACGCGGCCCAGCACCTGGCTGATCGCGACCGTGAGGCCACCGAAGAGGCCGGACGTCACGATCGCCGCGACGTACGTGCGCGGGTGCGCGGCGATCCCGCGCCACAGCAGAAGGGCGCCGCGACGTAGCCGACCGCCCGGCAGGGTGTGCCTGCGGACCTGGCTCACACAGCTCCCGTCATGAACGTGGGGTGGCGCACCCGCCCGATGCAGGAGTGGCCCGGACGCGCGGCGTCGAGCGCTCGCTGCGTCCGGATCCATCCTAGGTGGCGCTGCCGACACGCCCGACATCGTTATCCGAACCCGGGCGCCCCGCCCCCGAGACCCGACGCGCCGCACCGCCGACCGCGTGTCAGCATGGCCGGCATGGCCTGGCACCCCCACGAACGCGCCGCGCTCGCCGACGCGCTCCAGGAGGCGGGCCCCGGTGTCCCGACGCTCTGCGAGGGATGGCGCACCGAGCACCTGGCCGCCCACGTCGTGCTGCGCGAGCGCGACATGCTCACCGCGGCGGGCATCGCGGTACCCGCGCTCTCGGCGCGGACCGCCCGCGTCACACTGGCCCGCGGCGACCGGGCTGCCGACCCGGCCGGCTACGCCCGGCTGGTCTCGGCCGTCCGCGAGGGCCCACCACGCTGGTCCCCGCTGAGCTGGGCCGGGGACGCGGCGCAGCACCTCGAGCTCTTCGTCCACGCCGAGGACGTGCGGCGCCGGCCCGACAGCCCCGGCCCACCGCGGGTCCTTGCCGCCGCGGAGGACGAGGCGCTGTGGCACCGGCTGGTGCGCGCAGCGCCGCGTCTGTACCGGTGCTGGCTCGACACGTCGGCCCTGGTGCTCCAGGCTCCGGGCCGGACCGCGCGGCTCGGCGACCCGGAGGCCGCCGGGACCGTCACCGTCAGCGGCGGGGTCGGCGAGCTGGTGCTCCACGCGTTCGGCCGCACCGGAGCGGCCCAGGTGACCGTGGACGGACCGCCGGCAGACGTCGAGCGGATGCTCGCGGACGTCCGCCGGGTCTGAGAACCTTCAGCGCACCACGACGCCGGCCGCGCGCAACGCGTCCTTGACCTGGCCGACGCTCAGCACACCGAAGTGGAACACGCTCGCGGCCAGCAGCGCGTCGGCCCCGGCCTGCGCCGCCGCCACGAAGTGCTCGACGGTGCCCGCTCCCCCACTCGCGATCAGGGGCACCGCGACCTCACGCCGCACGTCGGCGAGCATCTCCAGGTCGAACCCTGAGGTGGTGCCGTCGGCATCCATGGAGTTCAGCAGCACCTCGCCGGCGCCCAGCTCGACCGCCCGCCTGGCCCACTCGACGGCGTCGATGCCGGTCCCCCGGCGGCCGCCGTGCGTGGTCACCTCGTACCCGGACGGCGTCGGCGGCCCGTCCACCACCCGCCGCGCATCCACCGACAGCACCAGCACCTGGCTGCCGAACCGCGCAGCGATCTCGGCCACCAGCTCCGGTCGCGCGATCGCCGCTGTGTTCACCCCGACCTTGTCGGCCCCGGCCCGCAGCAGGCGGTCCACGTCCTCGACCGAGCGCACCCCACCCCCCACGGTGAGCGGGACGAAGACCTCCTCGGCGGTGCGCCGGACCACGTCGTACGTCGTCTCGCGGTTGCCCGAGGAGGCGGAGACGTCCAGAAAGGTCAGCTCGTCAGCGCCCTCGGCGTCGTACCGACGGGCCAGCTCGACCGGGTCGCCGGCGTCGCGCAGGTCGGCGAAGTTGACGCCCTTGACCACCCGGCCGGCGTCGACGTCCAGGCACGGGATGACGCGGACCGCGACCGTCACGACGACCCTCCCGCCACCCCGCCACGCGCGGCGAGGATGTCCACCACGAACACCACCGTCTGGTTCGCCAGGTCCTGGTCGGTGCCGGCGAAGCCCGAGTCCGGCGGCAGCACGAGCAGCACCTGGCTGCCCACGGTCTGCTCGACGATCCCGTCGTCCCAGCCTGACGGCAAGGACCCTACGCCGATCGGGAAGTCTGCCGGGAGCTTGCCCTGCGCCCACGTGGAGTCGAAGACCTTCCCGTCCGACCAGGTCACGCCGACGTACTGCACGGTGACCACCTGCCCGGCCTCGACCTGCGGACCGTCGCCGCGCAGCAGCGGCTGCGCCACGGCCTCGGTCGGGGGGTCCGTGGCGGGCACGGTGATCGTCGGCTCGCCGTACGGCCCCAGGGTGACCGTCGGCAGCCCCTCGCGCGGCGGGACCGGCTCGCCCGTGGCGCGGGTCGGGAGCACGTCGTAGACCGCGACCGCCGCCGGATAGCCGTCGCGTCCGGGCGCCACCTGCAGGATCCGGGCCCCGACGCGCTGCCCGTGCAGCGCGTTGTACAGGTCGGGCCCCAGCGAGTCCGGGGACATGGTGTACGCCCGCGGCTCGCCGCTGTACGTCTCGGCGATGAGCGACCCGTCCTGCGCGGACTCGGCGTAGAAGTCGAGCAGCACCGGTCGGTTGTCCGCCAGCTGCTCGCCCTCCCCCGGCGCGAGGACCTCGACGCGCTGCTTCGTCACGTCCAGCGGGGTGACGAAGTGCAGCTGCGGCGTGGCGCCCAGCTCCCCGCTGACCTGGATGTCGGCCGAGGGCGTGGCAGGTCCGGTGCAGGCCGAGGTCACCAGGGCGAGCGCGACCGCCGTCGCGGACAGCACGCGGGTCCACCGACGTCGTCCCACCTTCGCACCTCCCCAGTCTCGTCCGTCCGGTCCCGGCCGCGGGGCGGCCCGCGTCACTGTAGTCGGTGGCTCACCGCAGGCAGCGGTCGGGCACAGCGGGGCACCGGAGTCCTCACCGAGCCCTCACATCACATCGACTCGAGGAGCCGGTCCACCCGTTCATCGACGTTGGCGAACGGGTCCTTGCACAGGACGGTGCGCTGGGCCTGGTCGTTGAGCTTCAGGTGCACCCAGTCCACCGTGTAGTCGCGCCTGGCCTCCTGGGCCCGCCGCACGAAGTCCCCGCGCAGCTTGGCCCGCGTGGTCTGCGGCGGCACGGCAGTCGCCTCGAACGCCTCCACGTCGCTGATCACCCGCTCGACCAGGCCGCGCTGGGCGAGCAGGTGGTACAGACCCTCGGTGCGGGAGATGTCGTGGTACGCCAGGTCGAGCCGAGCGATCCTGGCGTCGTCCAGGGAGATCTGGTGCTTGGCCTGGTAGCGCTGGACGAGCCGGAGCTTGATCACCCAGTCGAGCTCGCGCTCCACGGCGGCCAGGTTGCCGCTGCGCACCGCCTCCAGGCCGCGACGCCACAGGTCCAGCACCCGCCCGACCTCCCCGGAGGTGTCCAGCTCCGCCTCGGCGAAGTCCCGCGCGCGCTGGTACAGCTCGTCCTGCACGTCCAGTGCGGTGGTGGTGCGGCCGGTGGCCAGCGTGACCGGCGCGGTGCCCGACAGGTCGTGGCTGATCTCCCGGATCGCCCGCATCGGGTTCTCCAGGCCCAGGTCGCGCATCGGCAGCCCGGCCTCGACCATGCGCAGCACAAGGTCGGTCGCACCGACCTTGAGCATCGTCGTGGTCTCCGACATCGAGGAGTCCCCGACGATCACGTGGAGCCGGCGGTACAGCTCGGCGTCGGCGTGCGGCTCGTCGCGGGTGTTGATGATCGGGCGGGACCTGGTGGTCGCGCTGGAGACCGACTCCCAGATGTGGTCGGCCCGCTGGGAGAGGGTGTAGATCGCGCCCCGCGGGGTCGGCAGCACCTTGCCCGCGCCGGTCAGGACCTGGCGGGTGATGAGGAACGGCACGAGCACGTCGGCGATGCGGCCGAAGTCGCCCTTGCGGCGCACCAGGTAGTTCTCGTGGCAACCGTAGGAGTTGCCCGCCGAGTCGGTGTTGTTCTTGAACAGGTGGATCGTGCCCGGCACGCCCTCGTTCGCCAGACGCTGCTGGGCGTCGGCCACCAGGCCCTCGAGCACCAGCTCGCCGCCGCGGTCGTGCGCCACCAGCTGGCGGATCGAGTCGCACTCGGCCGTCGCGTACTCGGGGTGGGAGCCCACGTCCAGGTACAGCCGTGAGCCGTTGCGCAGGAAGACGTTCGACGACCGCCCCCACGCGACGACCTTGCGGAACAGATACCTGGCGACCTCGTCTGCGGACAGCCCGCGGCCGGAGGGCACCGCGCACGTCACGCCGTACTCGGTCTCCAGGCCGAAGATCCGCTTGTCCACCCTCAGCCCCCGGCGGCCGCGAGCAGCTCCGCGACCACGTCGGCGCCCAGGCGCCGGAACGCTCGGCGCGGGCGGGCGCGGTCCAGCACGGCGACCTCGAGCTGCGCGGCCTCGATCGCGCGCGGCTCGTCCTCGCCCTGCGAGCCCAGCACGCCCACCGCGAGGCCGACCGCGGCGGCCAGGTCCAGGCCCTCGCGCCAGCCCTCCTCGAGCCGCGCGGCGAGCCGGTCCGCCTGACCACCCATCACCACGTAGCGGCGCTCGTCGGTGACCGAGCCGTCGTAGGACAGCCGGTAGATCTGGTCGTCGGCGGGCGTCGCGCCGACCTCCGCGACCGCGAGCTCGACCTCCAGCGGCTTGGACTCGGTGGTGAACACCGTGCCGAGGGTCTGGGCGTAGGCGTTGGCGAGCGCCCTCGCGCTGACGTCGGACCGGTCGTAGGAGTAGCCGCGCAGGTCCGCGTACCGGATGCCGGCCACCCGCAGGTTCTCGAACTCGTTGTACTTGCCGACCGCGGCGAACGCGATGCGGTCGTAGATCTCGGAGATCTTGTGCAGCGCCGCCGACGGGTTCTCGGTGGCGAACGCGATGCCCTGGTCGTAGCCGACGACGACCACCGACCGGCCGCGTGCGATCCCCTTGCGTGCGTAGTCGGCCCGGTCCTTCATCAGCTGCTCGGGCGAGACGTAGAACGGCATGCTCATCGCTGCTCACCCGCTTCCTGCCGACGCACGGCGTCGACGCGTTCGACCGCCGCGCCGAGCTCGGCGTCACCGACCGCGCGGTACCCGTCGGCGTCGACCACCGCGACCGTCGGCCACAGCCGGCGCAGCGGGTCGGGGCCACCGGTGGCCGCGTCGTCGTCGGCGGCGTCGACCAGCGCGTGCACGGCGACCTGCACCGCGTCGACCTCCGACAGCCGCGGCCGCCACAGCTTCTTCAGCGAGCCGCGCGCGAACATCGAGCCCGAGCCGACCGCGTGGTGGTCGGTCTCCTCGTAGCGCCCACCCGTGACGTCGAAGGAGAAGATCCGCCCCGCGCCGCGGTCCAGGTCGAACCCGCCGAACAGCGGGACGACGGCCAGGCCCTGCATCGCCAGGCCGAGGCCACCGCGCACCATGGTGGCCAGGCGGTTCGCCTTGCCGTCCAGGGAGAGCAGCGTGCCCTCGATCTTCTCGTAGTGCTCCAGCTCGAGCTGGAAGAGCCGGACGAGCTCCAGGGCCAGGCCGGCCGTGCCGGCGATCCCGATCACCGAGTAGTCGTCCGCCTGGTGCACCTTCTCGATGTGCCGCGAGGCGATCATCGAGCCTGCCGTCGCCCGCCGGTCGCCCGCCATGACCACCCCGCCGGAGTACTGCAACGCGACGATGGTGGTGCCGTGCGGGCTCGCCGGGGCCTCACCGGCGGGCAGCGCTCGGCCGCCGGGCAGCAGCGTCGGGTCGTGCGAGGCGAGGAACTCGACGAACGAGGCGCTGCCGGGTGTCGTGAACGACCGCGGCAGGCGGCCGGGGGCGTCAGGCATCGACGATCACTGACCGCCCTTCTGGACGAACCCGCGCACGAACGACTCGGCGTTGGACTCCAGCACGTCGTCGATCTCGTCGAGCAGGTCGTCGACCTCGGCGGTCTGCGCACTCGGAGCAGACGCGGGCGGCGGGGTGGCGTCCTCGTCCGGCTCGTGGTCGTCGCGGCGGGCGCGATGCTGCTCGGTTGCCATGGCTGGCCTCCTCTCGACGGGCGGACCGGCGTGGACGGCCCGGTCGACCGGGCCGGTCTGCCGGTCCCTGCTCCGATCCTAGGCGCGCAGGGTGACGACCCGCGCTCGGGGCCCGGTCGCCGGACGGCGCGCGGGCCCCGGCCACCCAGCTACGCGCGCGGGCCCCGACCACCCCGCGACGCGCCCGCACCCTCAGCGCGGGACCAGTCGGCGCACCAACGTCGCGGCGTCCGGGCTGGTGCGCAGCAGCTCGCCGACGTGCGCCTTGGTGCCCCGCCACGGGTCGCGCAGCGGGATGCGCTGCAGGGTCGGCAGGCTCGGCACGTCCAGCACCACCGAGTCCCAGCTCGCGGCCCGCACCGCGTCGGCGAACCTGCGCACCACGGTGCCGCGGAAGTACGCCCGGGTGTCCTCCGGCGGCTCGTGCACGGCACGCTCGACCTCCTCGTCGGTGGTCAGCCGCTCCACCGCACCGGCCGCGACCAGGCGGTGGTACAGGCCTCGCTCGGGCCGCACGTCGGACCACTGGAAGTCCATCGCCGCCAGGCGCGGGTGGTCCCAGGCCAGGTGGTCCCGCCGGCGCATGCCCTCCAGGATCCGCAGCTTGGCCACCCACTCGACCTCACGGGCGCACAGCGCCGGGTCACGGCCCAGCCGCTCCAGCACCGAGGCCCACCGGTCCAGCACCTCGTCCGCCTCCGGGTCGTCGACCCGAGCGCGCACCACGTCGAGCACCGCCCCCTGGACCTCGAGTGCGGTCATCCGGCGCCCGTCGGCCAGCTCGACAGGGGCGGTCAAGGTCGGGTCGTGGCTCACCGCGTGCACCGCCGCCACCGGGTCCGCCAGCGTCAGGGTCGCCAGCTCGGGCACGCCGTCCTCGCCGGCCTCCTCGAGCACGCCGAGGAGCAGGGACGTCGTCCCCACCCGCAGCCAGGTCGCGACCTCGAGCATCGTCGCGTCGCCGAGGATCAGGTGCAGGCGCCGCCAGCGGGTCCGGTCCGCGTGCGGCTCGTCGCGGGTGTTGACGATCGGGCGCCGCAGGGTGGTCTCGAGCCCGATCTCCGCCTCGATGTAGTCGGCGCGCTGGGACAGCTGGAAGCCGGGCTGCTGACCGTTCTGGCCCAGGCCCACGCGCCCCGCGCCGGCGAACACCTGACGCGTGGCCAGGAACGGCATGAGCTGGGCGGCGAGCACGCCGAACGGCAGGGATCGGTCGACCAGGTAGTTCTCGTGGGTGCCGTACGACGCGCCCTTGCCGTCGACGTTGTTCTTGTACAGCACGATCTCGGGCAGCGCCGGGCTCTCCGCGCAGGCCCGCACCGCCGCGAGCATGACGCGCTCGCCCGCCTTGTCCCAGACCACCGCGTCCCGGGGCGAGGTCACCTCCGGCGAGGAGTACTCCGGATGGGCGTGGTCGACGTACAGCCGTGCGCCGTTGGACAGGATCGACGTGGCCGCCCCGGGGTCGTCGTACTCCTCGGCGACCGGCCGCTCCATCGACGCGACGTCCAGGGCGTCGTCGGCCGGGGCGGCACCGGGCGCCGGGTGCTCGGGCTCGTCGGTGAGCATCGAGGGGTGCGCCGCCGCGCGGGCCAGGCGGAACCCGCGCGCGTCCGCCAGCGGGTCCTCGTCGGCGTAGTCCCACCGGGCGCGTGACCGGGCGTGCACCGCCGCGTAGACGCTCACCACGTGGCTGGACAGGAGCATGGGGTTGGCCTGCGGGCGCCCGGGCTGCAGGACGCCGTACTCCGTCTCGATCCCCATGACCCGGCGCACGCTCACCGCGCCAGGCTACTGGCGCCCGCCGAACGGACCGCGCCGCGGCCACGGCAACCGCCACAGATCAGGGAGGACCCTGATGACCACGGCCCTCGCACACCTATACCGTCCGGACCGTGGACACCGGAGCGACGAGGCGGACCCGCCTGGCCGCCGTGGTGCTGGTGACGAGCCTGTCCATCGCGCTCGCCGAGGTGAGCATCGGATCCGCCCCGTGGGGCCTGCTCGACCCGGCCATGTGGGTCCTGCTGGTCCCCGTCTACGGCACCCAGGTGCTCCTGCTCGCCTCGATCGTCCTGCGGCGCAACCCGCGGCCGACCCTGACGGCACTGTGGACGGCCGGCGTCATCATGGGCCTCTACGAGTTCTATGTGACGCGCGTGCTGTGGGACGCACCCTGGGACAGCACGACGCCCCTCGGCCCGGTCGACCTGCCGACCCTGATCGTGGTGGCCGGCTTTCACCACCCCTTCGTCTCGACGATCCTGCCGCTCGTGCTCGCCGAGCAGGTCCTGGTCCGCGAGCCGCGTCTGTGGGGTCTCCTGCCGCGTCGGCTCCGCTCGTTCGGTCCACGACGCGTGTGGGGCGCCACGGTGCTGGTCGGCGTCGTGGCGGGAGGCTCGCACGGCCCCATGGGCGCGGTCACGGTGGCGTCGCTCGGGCTCACGGCGCTCGCGATCTGGGCCGTGGTGGCCTGGGCGGCGCGGGTTCCGCGCGTGGAGCACCTGGGCGAGGCGTTGCCACAGCGCGGCGGCTACCTGGCCCTGTGGCTCGTCACCGTGGGCTTCCTCGCCTTCTTCGTGCTGCTCGCCCAAGGCGGCGACGACCCGGTCAGCGGACCACGCCAGGCCTTCGCCCTGGGGCTGTACGCGGTCCTCGGCCTCGTGCTGGCCCGCAACCTGCGCCACTCCAACGACCCCGGGGTCGCCACGGTGCCGCGTTCGACCCGGTGGTGGGTGACGCACGTCGCCGTGGGCGTGGCCGTCGCCTCGGTGGCTGCGCTCACCACGTCGACCAAGATCGTCGCGCTCGCGGTGATCTGGGGCGCCGGCGGTGCACTGGCGCTGGTCATGACCGGCGCCGCCCTCGTCGGGGCGCTGCGCCGGACCCGAGTCGCACCGCGAGCCGGTGACGTGGCTACAGGTACTGGCCCGTCGGGTTGACCGTCTCGATGGTGCGCGAGCTCTCCTTGCCGGCCTTGCCCTGGACGATCGTGCGGATGAACACGATCCGCTCGCCCTTCTTGCCCGAGATCCGGGCCCAGTCGTCGGGGTTGGTGGTGTTGGGCAGGTCCTCGTTCTCGTGGAACTCGTCGATGCACGCGGTGAGCAGGTGATCCACCCGCAGCCCACGCTGGCCGGTGGCGAGGAAGTCCTTGATCGCGGTCTTCTTCGCACGGTCGACGACGTTCTGGATCATCGCGCCGGACGCGAAGTCCTTGAAGTACAGGACCTCCTTGTCGCCCGAGGCGTAGGTCACCTCGAGGAACTCGTTGTCGGTCGACTCGTCGTACATCCGCTCCACGGCGCGCTCGACCATCCCGCCGACGGTCGCGTCCCGGTCGCCGTCGTGCTCGGCCAGGTCGTCGGCGTGCAGCGGCAGGTCCGGGGTCAGGTACTTGGCGAAGATCTCCTTGGCGGCCTCGGCGTCGGGCCGCTCGATCTTGATCTTCACGTCGAGGCGGCCCGGCCGCAGGATCGCGGGGTCGATCATGTCCTCGCGGTTCGACGCCCCGATGACGATGACGTTGTCGAGCCGCTCCACACCGTCGATCTCGGCGAGCAGCTGCGGCACGATCGTGGTCTCGACGTCGGAGGAGATGCCCGTGCCGCGGGTGCGGAACAGCGACTCCATCTCGTCGAAGAACACCACGACGGGCGACCCCTGGGACGCCTTCTCCCGGGCACGGGCGAAGATCAGCCGGATGTGACGCTCGGTCTCCCCGACGTACTTGTTGAGCAGCTCCGGACCCTTGACGTTGAGGAAGTACGACGTGCCCGGCTTGCCGTCCGGCGTCCGGCCGCGGGTCTCGGCCAGCGACCGGGCCACGGCCTTGGCGATGAGCGTCTTGCCGCACCCGGGCGGGCCGTAGAGCAGCACGCCCTTGGGCGGGCGCAGACCGTGCTCGCGGAACAGCTCGGGGTGGGCGAACGGCAGCTCGACCGCGTCGCGGATCTGCTCGATCTGCGCGCCAAGGCCGCCGATGTCCTCGTAGTCGATGTCGGGGACCTCTTCGAGGACGAGCTCCTCGACCTCGGACCTGGGGATCAGCTCGAACACGAAGCCCGAGCGGGAGTCCACCGTCAGCGCGTCGCCGACGCGCACGGTCGCCGACAGCAGCGGACCGGCGAGGCGCACCACGCGCTCCTCGTCGCCGCGGCCGACCACCAGGGCACGGTCGGGCTCGAGCAGCTCCTTGACGGTGACGATCTCACCGACCTGCTCGTAGGCACCGGCCTCGACGATGACCATCGCCTCGTTGAGCCGGACCTCCTGCCCGGCGCGCAGCACCGAGACGTCCACGCCGGGACCAGCCTGGACGTGCAGCTTGCGCCCCTGCTGCACCACCACAGCGGTGTTGCCCTCGCGCGGGAGGAGGAAGGTCGCGAACGTCGCGGGAGGCCGACCGAGGTCGTCGATCTGGCTCTGGAGCTCGACGATGCGGTCCCTCGCGGCACGCAGCGCCTCGGCCAGCCGCTCGTTCTTGGCGGCCAGCGCAGCGGCCTGACGGGCGGCGTCGCCGGCCTGGCGGGCGTGCTCGGCGCGCTGCTGCGCTCCCGGCCAGGGTTGGTTGGCGCCCTCGCCGGCCGGATCACGGTGGTCCGGTGTGTGGGTCATGGTGCCTCCCGCTGCAGGTCCTCCCACGATAGGTCGCGTAGCGGGGAGAGTCGCGGGCAAGGGGCCCCGCGCGCCGGGTCGTCTCAGTCGGTGGCCACCGGCGGCGCGTCGGCGGGGGGCGGAGCAGCGCCGAGGTCGCGGCGGACGCGACGCACCTTCTTGTCGGAGATCTCGCGCTCGCCAAGGTCCTCCGGGGTCCACTCGCCCGGCGGGTAGGCGCCCTTGGCGGGCCGGCGGATGCGCTCGGGCACCGCCACGCCGTCGGCCATCCGGCGGGTGGTGAGCAGGAAGCCGGTGTGGGCGATCATCCGGTGGTCCGGTCGCACCGCGAGCCCCTCGAGGTGCCAGGTCCGGACCATCGACTCCCAGGCGGTCGGCTCGATGAACCGGCCGTCGGCACGCAGGTCCTCGGCCAGCCGGGACAGCTGGGTGGTGGTCGCGACGTAGCAGGTCAGCACCCCGCCCGGGGCCAGCGCGTGGGCGATCGCACCGATGTTCTCCCAGGGCGCGAGCATGTCGAGCACCACCCGGTCCACGCTCGCGGCCGGCTCGGCCACGAGCGCGTCGGCCAGGTCGCCGACGGTCAGCCGCCAGGCCGGGTGCGGGGCACCGAAGAACGCCTCGACGTTAGCCCGCGCGATCGCCGCGAAGTCCTCGCGCCGCTCGACCGAGTGCAGCACCCCGCCGTCACCCACCGCCCGGAGCAGGCTCATGCTCAGCGCACCTGAGCCGACGCCGGCCTCGACCACCCGGGCCCCGGGATAGATGTCCCCCATCGTGACGACCTGCCCGGCGTCCTTCGGGTACACCACCTGCGCGCCGCGCGGCATGGACATCACGAAGTCGCTCAGCAGTGGCCGCAGGGCCAGGTACTGCACCCCGCCCGACCCGGTGACCACGCTGCCCTCGCTGGCACCGATCAGCGCGTCGTGGTGGAAGTAGCCCTGGTGGGTGTGGAACGAGGCGTTCGGCGTCAGGGTGATGGTGTGCAGCCGTCCCTTGGGGTCGGTGAGCTGCACGCGCTCGCCGGCGCGGAAGGGGCCGCGCCGCTGCTGGGCGCCGGTGGGGTGGGTCACGGCGCCCGAGTCTGCCGTCGCAGCGGGCGGGGGTCCAGCCGGCTCAGCCGTCCGCGCCCCGCAGGGCACGCACCACGTCGGTCGCACGCAGCAGCCCGATCACCGCGCCGTCCGGCGCCACGACGGCCATCACCGGGGATCGCGCGGCCGCCTGGCGCACCGCCTCGACGGCGTCCCGGCCGTCCAGGCCCACCGGGACCCGCGCCTCAGGGGGCAGCGGGGAGGCGGCAGCGCTGAGCGGTGTCGCGGCGCGCAGGTGCATGGGGATGGCCGCCGACGCCGCGCCGTCCAGGTACCCGATCGGCTGCCCCGACGGGTCGACCAGCACCACCCCGTGACCCGGCGGTGCGGCGTCGGCCGCCGAGACCGGGGCATCGGCCGCGAGGAGCACGGCGGGCATGGTCAGCCCGGCGATGGACAGCTGCTCGAGTGCCTCCTCGACGCTCGCCCCGGCGATCGCCTGGCTCGCACCGGTCCAGATGAACATCGCGATGAGGGCCGCCCACAGCACCTGGGTCAGGTCGACGCCTCCGGTCAGGGCCGGTGCGAGCGCCCACGCGGCGATGGCCACGGCGACCATGCGCCCGACCCAGCCGGCGACCCGGGTCCCGGTCGCCCGCCGGCCGGTCAGGCCCCAGACCCCGGCCTCCAGGACGCGCCCGCCGTCGAGCGGCAGCCCGGGCAGCAGGTTGAGCGCCGCGACGAACCCGTTCGTCACGGCCAGGGCGAGGATCAGCGCCTCGAGGGGACCCTGGCCCGGGAGCACGCGCCACACCCCCCACGCGACCGCGCCCAGGGCGAGGTTGGTCAGGGGCCCGACCACGGCGACCACCGCCGAGGGCCCGGCCCCTGGCGCCCGGTCCGACAGCTCGGTGTGGCCGCCCAGCAGGGTCAGCGCGATCCGGTGCACCACCATCCCGTAGCGTCGCGCGGCGGCCGCGTGCGCCAGCTCGTGCAGGAACGTCGACACGAACAGCAGGAGGACGGCGGCCAGCGCGAGCAACCAGACGAACGCCGAGCTCGCGCCGGGGGCGAGACGCTCGGCGAACGGCAGCAGCAGCAGCGTCAGGACGACGGCGGCGACCAGCCACCCGGGCGAGAGCACCACCGGCACCCGCCAGATGTGCCCGACGACCCACCCTCGCTGCCGGGACGGTTCGCTCACCGCACCACCCTAAGGGCGTCGGCCGCGCACCTGCCCGCCGGGACGTCGGTGCCGGGACGTACGCTCGCGGACGTGGAACCCACCGTCGCACCGGAGCCCGCCCTCGACCCGGAGAGCCTCGAGCCCGAGGAGGAGCGCCCGCGCCTGCCCGGCCTGTCGCCGTCGCGGGCGTCGGACTACCAGCAGTGCCCACTGCTGTTCCGGCTGCGCGTCATCGACCGGCTGCCCGAGCCGCCGAGCCCGGCAGCGCTGCGCGGGACGCTGGTGCACGCGGTGCTCGAGCGGCTCTTCGACCGGCCCGCGGGCCAGCGCACCCCGGACGCGGCAGCGGATCTGCTGGCGCCCGTGTGGGCCGAGCTGGTCGCGGCGGATCCCCGCGCGACCGAGGTCCTGGACGAGGGCGGCGAGGCCGGCTGGTTCGCCGCGGCTCGGGCGCTGCTGGATACCTACTTCACGCTCGAGGACCCCAATCGGCTCGAACCCGCCGAGCGCGAGCTCCCGGTCCGTCTGGTGACCGAGGGCGGCTGGGAGATGCGGGGCATCGTCGACCGCCTGGACGTCGCCCCCAACGGTGCCCTGCGGGTGGTCGACTACAAGACGGGGCGCTCACCGCGCGAGGGCTTCGAGTCCAGCGCCCTGTTCCAGATGCGGTTCTACGCTCTGCTGCTCTCCCGGCTGCGGGGTCGGGTGCCGGACATGCTCCAGCTCGTGTACCTGGGCGACGGCGTCCTGCTGCGCCACGTTCCTGACGAGCGCGAGCTCGCGGTGATCGAGCGCCGGGTCGCGGCGCTCTGGGACAGCATCCTGGACGCGGGGCGCCGCGGCGAGTTCGCGCCGCGCACCTCGCCGCTGTGCGACTGGTGCGCCCACCGGGCTCTGTGCCCGGCGTTCGGCGGCACGCCGCCCCCGCTGGACCCCGACGCTGTCGAGCGCGCGCTCGGCGTACGGCCCGAGAGCTGAGGCTCGGCACGCACGTCGTTGCGTCGCGGCCCGCCGTCAGTCCGCCTGGGCGGCCAACAGGTCGAGATCCTCACCGGCGACGATCCTCGCCAGCTCGGCCAGGCCGATCCCGGCGAGCGTCGGCACCCGACTGAGTCCCGGCCGGGGCTCCACCGGCACCATGTGCGGCACGCCGAGCGTCCGGGCTCCAGACGCCATCGCCGAGCCGATCCCCGGCGGCGAGTCCTCCAGCGCGACGCAGCGGTGTGGTTCGACCCCCAGCTCCGCCGCGGCACGCAGGTACGGCTCGGGGTGCGGCTTGCCGTGCTCGACGTCGTCCCCCGTCACCACGACCCTGAAGGCTCCCGCCGGTGCCTTGGCGACCACCGCGTCGGCCAGCCGCCGGTAGGACATCGTCACGAGGGCGCACGGGACGCCGGCTGCCGCCAGCTCGGCGAGCAGGTCGAGCACGCCCGGCTGCCACGTGATCCGCTGGTCCAGGCCTGCGGAGACGATGTCGACCAGAGCGCTGACCAGGTCCGGCGTGGGCAGCGCCACACCACGCTCGACCAGCATCTGCGCGTAGCGTTCGAGGGGCATCCCCACCAGCTGGGCCGACAGCTCCGGCCCCCACGGCACGCCGTGCCGCTCGGCGATCGCGGCCTCGGCGGCGAACCACAGCGGCTCGGTGTCCACCAGGGTGCCGTCCATGTCCCAGAGCACCGCGGCGGGCAGGGCAGGGCGGTCGGCTGTGGCCATCGCGTCAGTGTAGGGATCGCGCCGCGCGGGGTGCGGGATCGGCGCTCGCGGCGGCAGCGCCTACGCTGGTCGGCATGAACGCGCCCCAGCCGCCCGACGCCCTGAGAGGCGCGGTGATGATCGCCGCCTTCGAGGGCTGGAACGACGCCGGGTCAGCCGCCTCGCAGGCCGTCGTGCACCTGCACCAGGCCTGGGACGCCGAGCAGGTCGACGAGCTGGACCCCGAGGAGTACCACGACTTCCAGGTCAACCGCCCGCAGGTCGCGACGGACCCCGACGGGGTGCGCCGGATCACGTGGCCGGTGACATCGATCGCGGTGGCGGAGCGCCCGTCGGACGGCACCGAGCTGGTCCTGGTGCACGGGATCGAGCCGTCGATGCGCTGGCGCAGCTACTGCGCGGAGCTGCTGGACGCCGCCGAGCGCCTCGGCGTCACCACGGTCATCACGCTGGGCGCGCTGTTGGCCGACGTCCCGCACACCCGGCCGATCCCGATCACCGTGACCAGCGACGACGCCGAGATCCGCGCTGCGCTCGACCTGGACCGCAGCACCTACGAAGGGCCGACGGGCATCGTCGGCGTGCTGGCCCACGAGGCCAGGGAGCGGGGCATGAGCACCCTGTCGATGTGGGCGGCCGTGCCGCACTACGTCGCCCACCCGCCCTCGCCCAAGGCCACCCTGGCTCTGCTCACCAAGATCGAGGAGCTGCTCGGCGAGGCGATCGACGTCGGCGAGCTCCCCGAGGACGCCGAGGCGTGGCAGAACGGTGTCGACGAGCTCGCCGCCGAGGACAGCGAGATCGCGGAGTACGTCCAGCAGCTCGAGGAGGCCAAGGACACCGCGGAGCTGCCCGAGGCCAGCGGCGAGGCGATCGCTCGCGAGTTCGAGCGCTACCTGCGCCGCCGCGACACGCCCGGCAGCTGACCGCAGCCGCCGCAAGAACGTCGGGCGTCGCGACACACACCGTGAGGACCGTCGGGTCCCGCGGAGAGGTCGAGGGGGCGCGCATGGCACGGGGCATGCGACGCGGCGCACGGATGACGCGCGCGCTCGCGTGGTGCGCCGCGCCGGTCCTGCTGACGGCCGGCCTCGCGGCGTGCGCGGGCGGTGGCGCCGACGTGGGGGTCGCGGACGGCTACGCGGGCTTCCCGTCCTGCCTCGACGCGCCGACGATCACGGCCGACGCGGCGCTGTACCGCGACGAGCCCCGGTACGGCAACGCCGACGCCCTCGTGGCGCAGGTGAGCGCATGGGCCTCCGGCGAACCAGGCTTCGCCCAGCTCTGGCTGGACCGCGACCACCACGGCTGGGTGACCGTCGGGTTCGGACCCGGCAGCGATGTCGCCACTCTCCAGGGGCAGGCGGCCGCGCGGTTCCCCGGTGAGGGCGTGGTCGTGGTGGCGGTGCCGCGCACGCTCGCCGAGCTCGAGGCGCTGGGCGAGCGAGTCCGGGTCGCGCTGACCGAGGCGGGGACCCCGACCATGGCTCTGTCACCCGACGTGCCTCGGGGGGTGCTCCAGGTCTCGGGCGTCGTCGCCTCCCCCGAAGCGGACGCGGCGCTACGCACGTTCGCCGGCGAACCGCTGTGCGTGGACGCGGTGGACCCCGCCCAGCTCGTCCCCGAGGGCGAGCAGGCCGACGGCGGCGAGAGCTGGCGCCTGCTCGGTCACGAGGAGGGCACCGGGGAGCCGTACCGCACGGACGTGGCGACCACCGACGCACAGCTGGCCGCGCTCTGGCAGGAGTCGGGTCTGGCCGGCCCGGCCCCCGAGGTCGACTGGCACCACGAGATCGTCGTCTGGTTCGGTGCCGTCTACGGCAGCGGCTGCCCCGTCCGACTCGACGGGATCGTGGTCGACGGCGCGACGCTGCACGGCACGCTCGTCGTGCCCGGCTCCGGTCCGCAGACGGGGTGCAACGCCGACGCGAACCCGCACTCGTTCGTCGTCGCGGTCCAGCGCACCTTGCTGCCCACCGGTCCGTTCACGGTCCAGCTCGACGCGCAGGCCCCCCCGCCCGGCGCACCGCAGGAGCGCACCCTGGTCGACGTCGATCTCTCACGGCCCGACGCCGTGGCCACCGACGCGCAGATCCACCGCGACCCGAACGCCGGTCCGCAGCCCGGCCCGCTGGTCGAGGACGGCTACCGGGGCATGCCGCCGACCGGCGCCCGCTACGTCTGGAACCCGCGACCGCAGTGCCAGGGCACCGTCGTCGGCCCGATCGACGGCTCCCTGTGGCGACTGGCCGATCACGAGGCACCCTGGGCCGAGAGCCCCGGTCAGGAGCTGGAGCTCTTCCCGATCAACCACGACACGATCGTGATGTCCAGCCCCGGGATGGACTACTCGTTCGTCCGCACGCCGGACTCGGTCTGCACGTCCTGAGGCGGCTCCGCCGCGACGCCGACCGGGCGCCTCAGAGCCGGATCCCCAGCAGCGCGTCCACAGCCCGGGCGACCACGCCCGGCGCGCCCTCGACGTCCCCGCCCAGGGTCAGCGACGTCGACGCCCAGCTGTCCACCGCGGCCAGGGCACGAGGGGCGTCGAGGTCCTCGGCGAGTGCCGCACGGACCTCGGCCAGCGTCGCCGTCGCCTCCGGGCCGCCGTTGCCGGAGACCGCGGCGCGCCAGGTGGTCAGCCGCTCGGTGGCGGTCGCGAGAACCTCGTCGTTCCACTCCCAGTCCTGCGAGTAGTGGTGGGCGAGGATCGCCAGGCGCACCGCCATCGGGTCCACGCCCTCAGTGCGCAACGTCGACACCAGCACGAGGTTGCCCAGCGACTTGCTCATCTTCTCCCCCGCCAGGGCGACCATCCCGGCGTGCAGCTGCACCCGGGCGCCCTGCCCACCGAGGGCCTTGGCGTGGGCGGTGCTCATCGCGTGGTGCGGGAAGCACAGGTCGCGGCCGCCACCCTGCACGTCGAACGCGTCGCCCAGCGCCTGCTCGGCGATCACCGTGCACTCGATGTGCCAGCCGGGCCGCCCGGAGCCGAGCACACCGGCGTCCCACGCCGGCTCGCCCGGGCGCTCGCGCCGCCACAGCGCGGGGTCCAGCGGGTCGCGCTTGCCGGGGCGGGCAGGGTCACCGCCGCGCTCGGCGAACAGCGCCACGGTGGCGTCGTGGTCCAGGCCGGGAACGAGCTCCACCTCCGGTGCGTGCGCGTCGGCGTAGACGTCGCCGAGCTCGGGGTGCGCGCCTCCGGCGCCGGGCTCCAGCGGCACGCGGTAGGCGAGCCCACGGTCCAGCAGCCGGGTGACCGCGTCGGCCACCAGCGGGATCGCCTCGACGGCGCCCAGGTACACCTGGGGCGGCAGGACCGCGAGCGCGGTCATGTCGTCGGCGTAGAGGGCTGACTGCTCGGCCGCCAGGGTCGCCCAGTCCACGCCCAGCGCAGCGGCCCGCTCGAGCAGCGGGTCGTCCACGTCGGTCACGTTGGACACGAAGCGCACCTCGAGCCCCTCGTCGAGCCACGCACGGTGCAGCAGGTCGAAGGCGACAGCGGTGGCCGCGTGGCCCAGGTGGGTCGCGTCGTAGGGCGTGATGCCGCACACGTACATCCCGGCGACCGGGCCGGTCGCGGCGGGCACCAACGTCCCGTCCAGGCCGCGAACCCGGACCTGAAGGCCTCGGCCAGGAAGGAGAGGGACGGAGGGCGCGGGCCAGGTCTGCACGCCGGAAGCCTAGTGTCCTGGCCTGCGGGCCCGCGGTCGCAGCGTTCCGCCGGGCATCGTGGGTGCGGGCAGCCGGGACAGCCGGCCCGGGTAGCCCACGACCTCACCGAACCGCGCCGAGCCTGCCTGCCACGCCTCACGCAGGGCGACCACCTCGTCGTGGTCGCGGCCGATGAAGTTCCACCACATGACGATCTGCTCGGGGTACGGCTCGCCGCCCAGCAGCAGGACGCGTGCGGCGACGTCCGCCTCCAGGCGCAGCTCGGCCGGGCCGGCGTCGACCACGCCGAGCTGCCCGGGCCCGAGCGCCGCACCGTGCCACCGGACCGTGCCGGCGTCGACCAGCACCGCGTGCTCGTGCGCCGGGTCCACCGGCACCGTCCACGCCGCACCCGCCTCGAGCTCCAGCTCTGCCCCCAGCAGCGGGGTGCGGGTGCGCACCGGCGACCGGTGCCCGCCCAGCTCCCCCACCAGCACCCTGACCCGCACGCCGTCGGCCAAGGCCACCGGCGGCGCGGCGTGGTGCTGGAGCTCGCGCGGCAGGTCCCGGTCAGCCTCCGGCAGGACCACCCACAGCTGGACGCCGTGCAGCGTTGCGGCGCCGGGGGTGGACACCTCGGAGTGGGCGATCCCGTGGCCGGCCGTCATGAGGTTGACCTCACCGGGCCGGACCACCACGTGCCCGCCGCCGCTGTCGTGGTGCTCGACCTCGCCGGCGAACAGCCACGTGACGGTCTGCAGGCCGGCGTGCGGGTGCGGCGGCACGTCCATCCCGCCGGTGGTCGTGACCGGGTCCGGCCCGTAGTGGTCGACGAAGCACCACGCCCCGACGAACGAGCGCTCCCGGTGCGGCAACGTCCGCCGCACGTGCATCGCGCGCGGACCACCCAGCGGAACGTCCCGCGGCTCGAGCACCTGCACGCCGCGCGCCGGAGCCGCCGGGCCGCACCGGACCTCGGCAGGCTCCCGCTCGCCGTTGCTCACGGACCGCCGGTGCCGTAGGGCTGCAGCACGCCGGTCACCAGCAGCACGAGCACCACGATCGCCAAGCCGATCCGGTAGACGACGAACGGCTGGTAGCTGTACGTGCTGACGACCTTGAGGAACCCGATGATCACCACGTAGCCCACGACGAACGCGATCACCGTCGCGAGCAACGTCATCGGAAGGCTCGGCAGCCCCTCGGTGCCCAGCAGGTCGATGTTCGTGACCAGCTGCTCGAATCCCGAGCCGAGCACGGCGGGAATGGCCAGCAGGAACGAGTACCGCGCGGCAGCGGACCGGGTGTAGCCCATCAGCAGACCCGCGGTGATGGTGCCGCCCGACCGGGACACCCCCGGGATCAGCGCCATCGCCTGGGCGAAGCCGTAGTACACGGCGTGCTTGCCGTTCAGCTTCTCCAGGCCGTCGCGCTTGGCGCCGACACGGTCCGCCCAGCCGAGGACCAGGCCGAAGACCAGCAGGGTCGCCGCGATGAGGTAGAGGTTGCGGAACGCCGTGGTGATCGTGTCCTGGAACGCCAGGCCCAGCACCACGATCGGGACCGAGCCGAGCGCGATCCACCACGCCATCCGCGCGTCGGGGTCGCCCTCGCCCATCCGGGAGCGCCAGTCGGTCCCGCGCCTGCCGGTGATGGCACGCCACCACGCGACCACGATCCGGGCGATGTCGTGCCGGAAGTACAGCAGCACGGCGCTCTCGGTGCCGATCTGGGTGATCGCGGTGAACGCAGCCCCCGGGTCGGTGCTCCCGATGAGCTCCCCGATGATGCGCAGGTGCGCGCTGGAGGAGATCGGGAGGAACTCGGTCAGGCCCTGGACGAGCCCCAGCACTGTCGCTTCCCACCACGTCACGGGGGGTCACGGTACAGGCGCACGGGGGCCGAGGCGCGCCCACCCAGCTCGCATGCGAGCAACGGTGCGCCCTCGTACCGCCTGCAGTACGCAGCCGCGCACAGGTTCGCATGCGAACAACGGTGTGCAGCGCCCCGTGGGCGGGCGGTGTACGGGCCGCGGAGCGCCGTTGCCTTCTGGCGCCGCGGGCCGCGTAGCCTCGCGGACATGGAGGAACGAGTGCTCGGTACCACCGGGCTGCGAGTGTCGTCGGTGGGGCTGGGCACGCTGACCTGGGGTCGGGACACCGAGGCGGAGCCCGCCGCCGAGCTGCTGCGCAACTTCACCGATGCGGGCGGCACCCTCGTGGACACCGCGGCGTCGTACGGCGACGGTGCGGCCGAGCTCGTGCTGGGCGCGCTGCTCGGCGAGGTCGTGGACCGAGAGGACGTCGTGCTGTGCACCAAGGCGGGCGTCCGCCGCACGGCCACCGGGGCTGTCGCCGACACCTCCCGGCGCGCCCTGCTCGACTCGCTGGACGCCTCGCTCGCCCGGCTCCGCACCGATCACGTGGACCTGTTCTGCGTCCAGCAGCCCGACTCCGCCACGCCGGCCGACGAGGTCGCCGCGACGCTCGAGCACGTGCTGGCGACGGGGCGGGCCCGCTATGTCGCGCTCGCGAACCACCCGGCCTGGCGCACGGTGCGGGTGGCTGACCTGCTCGCCCCGCAGCGCCTCGCCGCGGTCCAGGTCGAGTACTCGCTGCTGGAGCGTGGCATCGAGCGGGAGGTCACCGCCGCCGCCCGCGAGGTGGGTGCCGGCGTGCTCGCCTGGTCACCGCTCGGCCGGGGCGTGCTGACCGGCAAGTACCGTCGCACGGTGCCGGCCGACTCACGCGCCGCGTCGGCGCACCTGGCCGGGTTCGTCGCACCGTACCTGGGTGCGACGACGGCGCCCGTGGTCGACGCGGTGCTGACCGCGGCCGAGGGCCTGGAGATCGCCCCGCTCGAGGTCGCGCTCGCCTGGGTGCTCGCCCAGGACGTCTCCTCGGCGATCGTGGGGGCGCGCACGCCTGCCCAGCTCGCCCCGGTGCTGGAGAGCACGGCCGTGCTCCCGCCGGAGATCCTCGCCGCGCTCGACGAGGTCAGCGCGCCGGCGCTCGGCTACCCCGAGCGCCGCTGACGCCGGGCGCTCAGCCGCTGCGAGCCGGAGCGATGGACGTGTCGTGACGGGCCCGTCGAAGGCGCCGGCCCGGCGCTTCGTACTCCGGAACGACGTCCGGTCGTTCATCGAGTCCGTCAGCCGCGAGCTTCGGACAGCTCGATCAGGTGCCCGTCGGGATCGCGTAGGAAGCAGCGGACCTCTGCGCCCCAGTCGTACGGCGGAGTGAGGAACTGGGCCCCGCGTCCAACAAGCACGTCGTAGGCGCCCCGGCAATCGGCCACCCGGAGCGTGATCGCCGCGCTCACCATGTCTGGATCGGTCGGCGGCGCGAGCGTGATGCCTGGCTTGTCCGCGGTCGGTTCACCACCGAGGACGAGCAGCAGCCACGCTCCGGCGAAGCGGAGCACCACGCTGGTTCCGCCGTACTCGCGGTGCAGCTCGGCACCCAGCACCTCGGTCCAGAACTCCCGGGAGCGGACGACGTCGCTCACGACCAGGATCTGCGTCAGGGCCACGTCGGGGTCCGGGAACATCGACGCGCCACGCTCTGCGGGGTCGGTCACGGCGAGGACTCCTCTGGATCGGGACGCAGGCTCCGGCGTCGGCGGGATCAGGACATCGCAGCCAACCCTGACACGCGACTCCGGCGCGCGACGGTGCGGCATCAGCGGACGACGCTGTGCCGCCACGCCATCTGCGGGCAAGCCGTCGACGGTGGTGCGGGCGGCGGCCGACGCGGCGGAGCGTGTCGGAGGCCCGGACGGGCGTCCGCAGGGTGGACGGCCCCGCACGGATCGGCGTCTGAGCGCCGGCTCGCCGCGTGGGGTGCCGGGTGCCGCCGGCGACGGCGCGTCCCCCTCGTGCACGTCGGCCATGACCGGGAACGGCGGCGGTAGCCGCTCCCCACGCCTCGATCGGATCGGGGCTCGCCCGGAGGGTTCGACTCAGCGGATCACACCGTGCTGCCGGACTTGCCGTGCTGCCGGACTCAGCTCTCCTCGAGCTCCACGCCGTCGAGCGGGTCGAGGTCGACGTCGGTGTCGTCCTCGTCGTCCTCGTCGTCGTCCGAGTCGTCGTCCTCGTCGTCCGTCTCGTCGTCGGCGAGGTAGAAGGGGAGCGTCTCACCGTGCACCCGGACCATGGCGTCGTCGTAGACCTCGAACGCGTCGGCGAGCACGTCGTAGGCGTCATCGACCTTGGGGTCGTCGTCGGCCCGGCGCGTGGCCACCGCGTGGTAGTGCGCCTCGAGCGCTGCGAGCAGTCGGTCGAGCGCGGCGCGTGGGTCTACGGTCATGACCAGACCGTATCGCCGCGCGGTAGACAATGGCACCAGATACCGCAGGAGGGAGCCGTTGCGATGGCGGAGGGGCTCGAACCGGACGGGTGGCGGGCACGCGGTGCTCAGTACGAGTACCGCGTGCTGACGATCGATCAGCGGACCAGCAGGTCCGAGGCTGGTCGGCTGCTCACCGACGAGGCCGAGTACGGCCGATGGGAGCTGGCGCGCACACGCCTCTACGCCGGGGGTGCGCGAAAGGTGTGGCTCCGGCGCAAGATCATCCGGGTGCACCGGACGCTGTAGCCGGCGGCTCGCCCGACCGGCGCCGTCGCCGCCGTCGGGCCCCCAGGATCGCCACCGCGGCCAGAAGCAGGACGATCGCCACGACCGGGATCACCGTGCCGCTGGGACCCAGGTAGAGCGGCCCGATCCACACTCCGGGCATGTCCTGCGCGGAGTCGAGGTAGGCGGCGATGTCCGTCGCGTACGCACCCGTGTCGTAAGAAGCGGCCAGCGGGGCATCGAGGTAGGTCGGCCCGGACAGCGTGGTCAACGTGGTGCCCTCCAGGACGAACCATCGGGCGCGCCAGGGCTCCTCCACCAGGGCACCGGCACCGTCCCAGGCGAGCAGCGCCTGCGCCGCCGCGGCGTCGAAGTCCGACCCGGAGATCTCCATCTGCTGCGATGGTCGCCACACCCGGATCAGGCCGCGCGGGATCCCCGGGCTGGTCCACGCCGCGACCCACTCGGAGGGCTCGGCCAGTACGGGGGCGGTCGCGTCACCACGCGCGTAGGCGCGCGAGAACTGGTGCACCGCATGGGCGGGCCCGAACTCGATCGACGCGCTGACCGAGCCGGGGTCGTCGGGCGCGAGGGCCTGGGCCAACCACGCGACGCCCGCGGTCCGCAGCACCGCGTCGGCGGCCGCCTCGTCGCGATCCGTGGCGCTCGCACCCACGGCCGACCCGGCGAGCCCGCCGACCGCGAGCAGCGCCACGACGAGCACCCGCCACGCCCGCAGCACCAGCGCCGCCTCCCCCCGCGCGCCACGTCCTGCCATGGCGCTCGACCGCACGCTACGGGGCGCGGACCGCACCTGGGGCCACCTCGGCGATCCGACGCACCGCCGTGATCGTTTCGCAACGGCCCGGCGCCGTCAGCCCCGCGCTGGTGACCTAGCGGGGCGCGTCGTCGACGTGCTCGCGGACCAGCGCCGCGAGCTCGGCAGGGTGCGTGCTGGGCAGGAAGTGGCTGCCCGCGTCGATCGTGACGAGCCGCGCGGCCGGGATGTTCCGGTGCAGGAGCTCGGCGATCCGGAGCATCGCCGGATGGCCGGCGCCACCGCGGACGACCGTCGTCGGCACCTCGATCGACCGCAGCGTCTCGGCGTCGGGCTCGAACGGGGTGCCCGACGTCCAGTCCCGCACGTTGACAGCCGTCGTGGCCACGACGTACTCGCGGACCTTCGCCGGCATCGCGTCGAACGTGCCGGGCCCGCCGTAGAAGTCGATGACGCGCCCGGCCGCGTCGGCGCGGCCGGCGGCGACCTCCGCGAAGTACCGATCGGTCATCGCCGTGAACATCGCGTAGTGGTCCAGCTCTCCGAGCACCCGCAGCAGCCCGAGCGGGTTGGCCTCGACGAGCACCAGACCCGCGACGCCCTTCCGACCGGACACGGCGTGGGCCAGGGCGGCAAGCCCGCCGAACGAGTGCGCGACCACGTGCGGCGGCTCGCCGATCCGCTCGATGATCGCGTCGATCACCGCGGTCTGCTGGGCCATCGTCGCGTTGCCGTCGGGCCGGACCTCCGGCGTGGCTCCGTAGCCGAGCAGGCTCGTGGTCACCACGCGGTAGCGCTCCCCGAGGTGGCCCAGCACGTGCTTCCACCCGGCACCGGTGCCGAAGCTGCCCGGCAGGAAGAGCACGGCCGGACCTGCCCCGCTCTCGGCGTACTCGAAGCCGGCCACTCAGGCCACCGGCGTCAGCCCCCGGCGCGCCACGAGCGGGCCGATCTCCGGGTCACGACCGCGCAGCGCGCGGAAGAACGCCATCATGTCGCCGGAACCACCACGGGAGAGCAGCGCGGCTCGGAACCGCTCACCGTTCTCGCGGCTGAGCCCGCCGTTCTCGGTGAACCACTCGACGGTGTCCGCGTCCAGCACCTCCGACCACAGGTAGGAGTAGTACGCGGCCGCGTACCCGCCGCCGAAGACGTGCTTGAAGTACGTCGTGCGGTAGCGCGGAGCCACCGCCGGGACCGCGACGCCGACCTGCTCGAGCACCGTGGCCTCGAACGCCTCCACGGCGTCGACCTCGGCGGGCACGTCGGCCGGCGCGAGCCGGTGCCAGGCCTGGTCGAGCAGCGCGGCACCGAGGTACTCGGTGGTGGCGAAGCCCTCGTTGAACTGGCGTGAGGCCCGCAGTGTCTCGACCCAGGCGGCGGGCATCGGCTCACCGGTCTCGTGATGGACCGCGTAGTGCGCGAGGATCTGCGGCTCCCAGGCCCACATCTCGTTGACCTGGGACGGGAACTCCACGACGTCGCGCGGGACGTCGGTGCCTGACTGCGAGGGCAGCCGCACGTCGGACAGCAGCCCGTGCAGCGCGTGGCCGAACTCGTGGAACAGCGTGATGACGAAGTCCCAGGTCAGCAGGGTCGGCTCGCCGTCCGGCGGCTTGGGGATGTTCAGGTTGTTGACCACCACCGGCAGCTCGTCGAGCAGATGGCTCTGGTCGACCAGCGAGTTCATCCACGCGCCGCCCTGCTTGGACGCCCGCGTGTAGTAGTCGGCCAGGAACAGCCCGACGGGGTCTCCGTGCTCGTCGTGCACCTCGAACACCCGGACCTGCGGGTGGTACCCGACCAGGTCGGTGCGCTCGGTGAAGTCCAGGCCGTAGAGCTCGTGGGCGGCGCGGAACACGCCCTCGTGCACCACCCGCTCGAGCTCGAGGTAGGGGCGCAGCGCGGCGTCGTCGAGCGAGTAGCGCTCACCGCGCACGCGCTCGGCGTAGCGCGGCCAGTCCCAGCCCTCGAGCGTGGCGTCGGGCTCGTCGGCCCGCAGCGCCTGCTCGAGGTCGGCGGCCTCGACCCGGGCGTTCGCAGCCGCCGCCGGAGCCAGCGGAGCGAGCATCGCGTGCACGGCCGCGGCGGTCTTGGCGGTGCCGTCCTCGGCCACGTACGCGGCGTGGTGGTCGTACCCGAGCAGGCCGGCCCGCTCCGCCCGCAACCGGACCAGCTCGAGCAGCGTCGCGCGGGTGTCGTGATCGCCGCCGCGCATGCCGCGGGCCAGCGACGCCCGGTGCAGTCGCTCGCGCACGTCGCGACTCGCCAACGCGACCAGCTGGGGCTGCGTGCTGAACAGAGACAGCTCGAGCAACCAGCCCTCGTCGATCCCCCGGTCCGCGGCGGCCTGGCGCGCGGCCGCGACCTCGGCGTCCGAGAGCCCGTCGAGCTCGGCGGGGTCGGTGATCAGGACCGCGCTGTCGTTGGACTCGGCGAGCAGCTCGCGGCTGAAAGCGGCCTCGAGCGTGCTGATCCGCGCGTTGATCGCCTTGACCTGCTCCTGCTGGTCCTCGGGCAGCGCCGCGCCGGCCCGGATCAGGTCCCGGCGCAGGTGCTCGAGCAGGTAGGCGGCGTCGTCGGGCAGCTCGACCTCACCGGACCCGGCCCTGGCGGCCAGTGCCTCGAGCCGGTCGAACAGCCGCCGGTCGAGGTAGAGCGCGTCGTAGTGCTCCGAGAGCCGCGGCGCGACCTGCTCCTCGATCGCTTCCAGGCCCGGCGTGGAGTCCGACCCGACGATGTTCCAGAACGCGCTCGACACCCGGTGCAGCAGGCGCCCGGTGCGCTCGAGCGCGAGCAGGGTGTTCTCCTCGTCCGGCGCGGCGGGGTCGGTGAGGATGCGCTCGAACTCGGCGCGCTGCTCGGCCATCCCGGCCTCGAACGCGGGCAGGTAGTGCTCCTCGCGGATGGCGGCGAAGTCCGGCAGCCGGTAGGGCAGCGTCGAGGGCGCGGCGAACGGGTTGGCAGGGTCAAGGGACGCAGGCATGCCGCCATCCTGTCAGCCGTCGGCGAGGACTCGCGCGCGCAGTACGCCGGGCCGCGCGCGGGCATAACCTGGCCGGGACCAGGGAGACGGACATGGACTCCGGCAACAACCCCAGACCGACCACGCGGCCCCGACCCCGCCCGTGGGCCAAGGTGGTCTTCGACGCACCGAACTGGCTGTACGGCCACGGCCTCGGCTGGACTCTGGGCGGGCGGTTCCTCGCGGTGCAGCACGTCGGGCGGAAGTCGGGCCGCGACCTGACGACGGTGCTCGAGGTGGTGGTGCACGACCCGGTCACCGACGAGCGCATCGTCGCCTCGGCCTACGGCCCGACCGCCAACTGGTACCGGAACCTCCAGGAGCACCCCGCGACGCTGGTGCGCACCGGGCGCGCGGAGTTCGTGCCCGAGCAGCGGTTCCTCACGCCGGAGGAGGGCCGTGAGGTCGCCGAGCGGTTCGGGCGTGCGCACCGGTTCGAGGCCCGCGTCGGACCGCGGGTGATGGCCGCGATCGGCGCGGTGCCGGCCGGCACGTTCGACGACCCGGTCGAGATGTTCGCGTCCTTCCCGATGGTCGCCTTCCGGCCCGAGCACGGGCCCGTGCTGTGAGGCGTACGGCACCGGGCCGCGCGCACGCCGCGGCCCTCGAGGCGATGCCGACCTCCCAGTGGGCCACCTACCTCACCGAGCACTCCGGCCTGCCCGGCCCCAGGGCGAATCTCGAGCTGCTCGACGTCGTGGGCGACCTGGCCCCACCGGATCTCCTGCGCGCCTGGGCCGAGGACGCCGACGAGTACCTGGCGACGTGCGGCACCGCGGGACTGGGCCGGCTGGTCGATCGGGTCGACGACCGTGACGCGGAGCGGCTGCGCACCGCCGCGGACGACGGCCGGTGGCGGGTGCGCGAGGGCGTCGCGTTCGCGCTCCAGCGGATCGGTGACCGCGAGCCGGGGTTGCTCCGCGAGATCCTGGCCGCGTGGTCCGACGGCGGACCGCTCGTGCAACGGGCGGCGGCGGCAGGGGTGTGCGAGCCACGGCTCCTGCACGACCCCACGACGGTCTCGATCGCGCTCGACGTGCTCGACACCGCGACGGCAGCGTTGCGCGCCCTTCCTGAGACCCGACGCCGGGAGCCCGACGCCCGCACGTTGCGCCAGGGGTTGGCGTACTGCTGGAGCGTGGCGGTGGCGGCCGACCCGGCGGTCGGCCTGCCGCGCTTCGAGCGCTGGGCGCAGGACCCCGACCCCGACGTACGCTGGCTGGTCCGCCAGAACCTCACCAAGAGTCGGCTGACCCGCGCCGACCCCGCGGCGGTGGAGCGCCTGCGCGCCCTGGTCGGGTGAGCCCACGTCGGACCCGTGGTGGACTGGACCGGTGACCGCGACGTTCCGCAAGCACCGCTCGGGCGCCCCCGCCGGGTTCTTCGCGTGCGAGGCCGCGGGCCTGGGCTGGCTCGCCGCCGCCACGGGCGGCGCCGCTGTGGTCCGGGTCCTCGCGGTGCACGACGACGCCCTCGAGCTCGAGCGCCTCTCCCCCGCCGCCCCGGACGCCGTCGCCGCCGAGTCGTTCGGCCGCGCGCTCGCCGCCACCCATGCGGCCGGCGCCCCGGCGTTCGGCGCCCCGCCCGCCGGCTGGCGCGGCGACGGCTTCTTCGGGCCGCTGGACGAGCCGCTGCCGCTGCCCGCCGACCACCGTGACGCCTGGGGTGGCTTCCAGGCCGACCGCCGGGTGGACCAGGTGCGCGACCTGCTGGCGCGGCGCGGGGCCCTGTCCGGCAAGCTGCGCACGGACCTGGACCGGTTGGCCGGCCGGCTGCGGGACGGCGACTTCGACGACGGCCTGCCCCCGGCGCGCCTGCACGGCGACCTGTGGTCGGGCAACGTGATGTGGACCGAGCGCGGCGCGGTGCTCATCGACCCGGCGGCGCACGGCGGGCACCCCGTGACGGACCTGGCGATGCTCGCCCTGTTCGGCCTGCCGCACCTGGGCAGGGTGCTGGCGGCCTACGACGAGGCTGCCGCCCTACCCGACGGCTGGCGGGACCTGGTGGGCCTGCACCAGGTGTACCCGGTGGGCATGCACGCCGTGCTGTTCGGCGGCGGGTACGGCGCCCAGCTCGCCGAGCTGGTGCGCCGCTACGTGTGACGGCGCACGCCAGGCCCGGTCAACGCACGGCGCGGATCGGACCTTCGGGTGGCACCGGCGCCGCGATCGTCGTCGCGGGCCACGGCGCGACGGGCTCGCGGGGGTCGTCGCGCAGCAGCGTCCCGCCCCAGTCGTCGCGCCTGGTGCCCTGGTGGCTGACCCCGAGCCGCACGGCCGCCTCGAACCTGAACCCCGCCCGCCAGGCCACCCGCCACGAGGGCCAGTTCCCGGCGAATGCGCGCCACTCCACCTGCTCCAGTCGCGGGCCGTCCGGGGCGTCGAACGCCCAGCCCAGGGCGAGCAGCACCGCACGGTGCAACAGCCCGCGTCCACGCCCCTCGCGCGACATCCAGTAGCCGATCTCGGCCGAGCCGGGCGGGCGCATCGCCAGCCCGACCATGCCCCGGAGCGCCCCGCCCTCGCGGATCGCCCAGGTCGCGTGCCGGTTCTCCGACCACCCGGCGAGCACCCACTCGCGCACGAACCCTTCGGCGTGCTCGCGCTCGTACGGGCTCGGCACCGTCGTCCACGCCTGGATCTCGGGATCCTGGCACGCGTCGAAGATCGCGTCGACGTCCGCCTCGGTGGGCGGGCTCAGCAGCACCGCACCGTCTGTCAGCTCCACGGGTTCCACGACAGGCGACCCTAGGCCGTCGGGCCGGCGATCCGGGGCGAGGCCCGCCGGGAGAGGGTGGCCCGCCTCGCCCCGGACGCCCGCCTCAGCCGACCAGCAGGCCGGCCGGGTCCGTCACCGCGTAGCCGTGCGCCTGCGCCACCGCGGCGTTGAGCAGGGCCCCGTGGTGGGTGGTGAGGCCGCGGCGCAGCGCCTCGTCCTGCGCGAGCGCCGTGTGCCAGCCGGCGTCGGCCAGCCTGGACAGGTACGGCAGGGTCGCGTTGGTCAGCGCCGCGGTGGACGTGGCCGGGACCGCCCCGGGCATGTTCGCCACGCAGTAGAAGACCGACCCGTGCACCTCGAAGGTGGGCTCGGCGTGCGTCGTGGGCCGGGTGTCGGCGAAGCAGCCGCCCTGGTCGACGGCGATGTCCACGAGCACGGAACCCGGCTTCATCCTGGACACCAGCTCGTTGCTCACCAGCTTCGGCGCCCGTGCACCCGCCACCAGGACCGCACCGATGACCAGGTCCGCCTCGAGGACCGCTGCCTCGATGGCGTACGGCGTCGACGCGAGGGTGCGCACCCGGCCGCCCCACAGCGCGTCAAGCTCGCGCAGCCGGGGCAGGGACACGTCGAGCACTGTCACGTCGGCGCGCATCCCGACTGCGACCTCGATGGCGTGGTGGCCTGCGACACCGCCGCCCAGGACGACGACCTTGGCCGGAGCGACGCCCGGCACACCGCCGGGCAGCAGGCCACGCCCGCCCTGGCTGCGCATCAGGTGGTAGGCACCGACCTGCATCGACAGGCGGCCGGCGACCTCGCTCATCGGCGCCAGCAGGGGCAGCGAGCCGTCGGCGAGCTGCACGGTCTCGTAGGCGATCGAGGTGGTGCCCGCAGCCAGCAGCGCGTCGGTGCAGGCCCGGTCCGCCGCGAGGTGCAGGTAGGTGAACAGCACCTGGTCCCGACGCAGGTAGCCGTACTCCGAGGCGATCGGCTCCTTGACCTTGCACACCATCTCGGCCGCCCAGACCTGCTCCGCGGTGGGCACGATCGTGGCGCCCGCGGCCCGGTAGTCGTCGTCCGTGATCGCCGACCCGAGGCCGGCACCGGCTTCGATCAGCACCTCGTGCCCAGCGGCCACGAGCTGGTGCGCCCCTGCGGGGGTGACCGCGACGCGGTACTCGTGGACCTTGCGCTCGGTGGGAATCCCGATCTGCATCGCTGTCTCCGCTCGGTCTGCGGTGGATGTGCCCGACCTCACAAGTGTGTGGGAAGTTGCGTTTCGGGTGGGTAACAGGTTCATTCTGTTCGGTATCTTGGGTCAATGGAAGTCACTTCTTCGGGCAGCGGCACACGTCGGCCGACGTCGCCGAACAAAGTTCGGCGCCCCGCGCTCGACACCACCGACCGCGCCATCCTCCGTGTCCTTCGGGCCGACGCCCGCATCGCCAACAACGCCCTCGCCGACCGGGTGGGAATCGCCCCGTCGACGTGCCTGGCCAGGGTCAAGGCGCTGCGCGAGTCGGGGGTGATCCGCGGGTTCCACGCAGACATCGACCCGGCGGCCCTGGGCCACCAGCTCCAGGCGATGATCGCGGTCCGGGTCCAGGGCACCGCACGCGCCGCGATGGCCAAGCTCGGCCGCGAGCTCGCCGCCGTGCCCGAGGTGCTCGACGTCTACTTCGTGGCCGGGACCGACGACTTCCTGGTCCACGTGGCTGCGCGCGACACCGAGACGCTCCGCGGGTTCGTGGTCGACCAGCTCTCCGCCAGGCCCGAGATCTCCCACACCGAGACGAGCCTGATCTTCGAGCACCTGCCGGCAGACCGTCCGTCCCGCCAGCCCGGCCAGGAGCCCGCGGCTCGCGGGCGCTGACGGCCCTCGATCAGCCGCCGGACGGCGACCCCGCTTCCTCCGGTTCGGCCGACGCCCCCGCCTCCTCCGGCGCGGCGAGCACCTGCGCGACCACGAGCAGGACCGCCGCCACCGCGCCGACCCACAGGATCAGGCCACCGGTCAGCCGATCGGCGAGGACCAGGACCAGGCCCGCCAGCACGCCGATGCCCGCCCGAACCACCGTGAGGTGCCGCGCGAGCCACACCCCGACCGGCCCCTGACGGACCTGGGCGAGCACGCCGTTGCGGCCGGCCGCCTCCCCCGCCTTCGTCAGCGCCGCGCGCAGACCCCCGGCCGCGGCCGACCGCCCCGCGACCAACCCGACCAGGGCGATCACCAGTCCGAGGGCCAGCGTCGTCCGCGTCGCGAGCCGCAGGCCGGAGGCGACCTGGTCGTACACGGCCACCGCGGCATCGGGCCGGGCGACCTGGCCCGCCGCCGCCGCGGTGTAGACGCCGCGTCCCACGTTGATGCCCGCGCCGAGGATCACACCGGCCAGCGCGATCACGAAGCCCGACACCATCACCGTCCGGGGCCGGTCCCGAGCCAGCCAGACCGCGGCGCCCAGCAGAGCGAGCACGACCCAGACCATCGCCGTGCCCAGCAGGTCGATCGCCCGGTACAGGCCACGGAGCTTCACCAGGTCGCCGTTGGACAGCAGCGGGAAGCTCGCGGTGACGGCAGGCAGGCGGTCGACCAGGCCGAAGCCGCTGTCGGACAGGTTCTGGCGCACCACCTCGATGACGCTGGCCAGGTCCACACTGAGAGTGCCGCCCTCGTCGAGCTGCGCGATCGCGTCAGGGTCACCGCGCAGCACGGCGACCAGCTGCTCGCTGGCGGCCCGGTTCGCCTCCCGCCACGCCGTCGCGAACGCGTCCGAGCCGACCACCGAGGCCACGGCGGAGCGCACTCGGCTGCGCAGCGCGTCGATCAGGGGCCCGCCCAACGACCGCACCAGCAGCTTCACCGCCGGCGACAGGTCGGACTCGTCGAGCGCGTCGGAGGCGTTCTGCACCAGGGTGTCGACCCGGAGCGCGTCCGCGAGGGCCGTCGTGACGCGGTCCGTGATCGCGGCCTGCACCGCCGGGTCGTCGGCGAGCGGCGCCACGGTCTCGACGTAGCGGTCGGTGTCGGTGACCAGTCCACGAGCCCAGGCGAGGGTGACCGCGACCGGGGCGAGCAGCGCGGCGACCACGACCAGCACGACCACGGCCGCGGACCGCCCCCGACCGCCACGCCGACGAGGGGGCTCGGCGGACGTCCGCAGGGTGGCGTTCTCCGCCTCCAGGCTCGCGATCCTGGCCAGCAGCTCCTCATGGTCCGGCTCGTCGGCGGACGGCGTCCGTCTGGCGCGGGGCGGGCTCACCGGGTCAGCCCTCTGACGCGGTGTCGTGGGTCCGTCCGGTGACCATGGTGAGGGCGCCTCTCGGGTTGGCGGTGGCTAGATGATCTTCGGGAACGCGGCGAGGAAGCCCGCCCCCACGATGGCGAGGGTGACGGCCAGACCGAGCATGAACCACCGCATGGACGCGAGCTTGGGCCGCCCGGACACGGAGGTGAAGAACAGCACGAGGGCGAACAGCACCGTCAGCAACGTGTAGTTGTCGCCGCGCTGGTTGTTGCGCAACGCCGTCTGGAACAGCTCGTCGGCCCGGGCGTCGGCTTCCGCCGCCTCCTGCTGGCCGGGTGGCTGGTAGGCGTCGAGCGCGAAGGGGCTCTTCGGGGCGTCCGGGTTCTGCAGCGGCTCCATCGCGATCCACTCGTCGAACGCGGGCCGGAAGGCATCGCTGAAGCGCTCCTCGGCGAAGTCGGCGAGCACCTGGTCGTCCGAGGCGAGCGCCTGCACGTAGATGCCGAAGACGTCCAGGTCGTAGCCGCGCGCGGCGTTCGCCCGCTCGGCCTCCCTGGACGCCTCGATCCGCGCCGTCGACGCCTTGGAGAAGGAGATCGACATCTCGCCGCCCCACTTGCTCGACTCGAAGCCGCTCCAGGCGGTGAGCACGGCCGTGATCGACAGGATGACGACGGCGATGATGTCCCGGATCCGCTCGGCACCGATCGGTTCGGCGGGAGCACCGTCCGCGGGCGCCTTCTCGTCGGCCGTTGCGCCGGCCTCGCGCGCGGAGCCGTCCTCCCCCATCGTCCCTCCCGGTCTCCTGCTTGCCGTGGTCGGAGGCTAGGCCCGGCCCGTCGGCCGGGCCTCACCCCAGCCGGGTGAGGACCCGGTCCGGTCGGGCACCGCCTACACCAGGCCGCGCCGACGGGCGGCGAGCATGGCCTCGCGGCGGGTGGAGACCCCGAGCTTGCGGTAGATGCTGCGCAGATGCGTCTTGACGGTGTTGACCGAGACCACGAGCGCGGCCGCGATCTCCTCGTTCGTCCCCAGGGTGGGCAGCTCGGCCAGGAGCTCGAGCTCCCTGGCGGTGAGGTTCTGCGGACCGGGGGCCTCGTGCGCCACGCGACGTGACCGGAGCAGGGCGACGAACGCCTCATGGCGCCCGAACCGGCCGATCCCGTCGTCGAGCAGCGCCAGCACCTCCGGTCCGGAGTCCAGGAACGGGCGCGCGAGCCCCAGCGGTTCCGCCTCCGCCAGCGCGTCGACCAGCGCCCGGTGCGCGCGGACCCGGCCGCCCTGGCGCTCCCAGGCGGTCGCGCCGAGCAGGTGGGCGCTGACCGAGGTCACCCCGTTCACCGCCGGCAGGCTCCCGGCGAGCACAGGACGGACATGGCGCTCCGCCACGTCCGGGCGACCCCGGTCGAGGGCTTGGGCGGCACGCAGCAGCACCGTCTCGGCTCCCTCACCGAGCCGGGCGGCAGTGGCCGACACGATCCGCTCGGCCGCCACTCGCCGGCCGAGCCCCAGGGCCAGTCGCAGCTCGGTCTGGGGCACGATCGCGGCCAGCGCGCGCCACGCCGCGAGCGGGCGGTCCGTGCCCCACGCGGCCCGCAACCGGTCCGCGGCCACCGCCGGGGCCGCGTCGGCATCCAGGACGGCCGCAAGGGTCCGGGCGGCGAGCTCCGTCGCCGGCTCGCAGACACCGGCGTCGATCAGTGCGACGGCCTCCGCGAGACCGGTGGCAGCCATCTCGTCGTCGGCCCGGAGATAGCCTGCCCAGCCGAGGGCGACGTGGGCGGTCGCGCCGTGCGGGCCGCCACCGAGCCCGAGCCGATCGGCATGGTCCAGCACCTCGCGGGCGCGGGCGACCACCTCGACCGTGTCGGCCCGGGCACCCGCCGCGACGGTCAGCTGGGCCAGCCCGCTGACCACCTGGCCGCGCCGACCCATCGCCCGAGCACGCGCGACCACGTCGGTGAGCAGCTCCTCGGCGTCCTGGTCGCCGCTGGAGAGCCGGACGGCCGCGCGCACACCGTCCGCGTACAGCCTCAGGTCGGGGTCGAGCGGTCGGTCGACCTCTCCGACGAGCTCGACGGCCGCCGCCACCTCACCGTTCCACAGCGCGATGCGGGCGCGGACCAGCGTGGCCATCAGCGCCCAGGCCGGATCCGCGACGGCGGACGGCGGCAGGACCGCCAAGGTGTGCTCGACGTCGGCGAGCGCAGCGGTGTCCCCCGCATCCAGCGCGGCGACCGCCTCGACCAGCCCGAGCACGGGGTCCACCAGGCCCGCACGCCGGGCGCGCGCGAGCGCACGTCGGACCCTGGAGGCCGATCCCGTCCAGACCAGCCGCAGGCCCTCCCGCGCCACGACGTCCCGGACCAGCCCGGGGTCGGCCGCAGCGACCGCGTGCTCGAGGGCCCGCAGCGGCTCGCCCCGCGCCGCGAGCCGCCCCGCCGCCCGGCGGTGCAGCACCGGCACGAGGCCCGGGTCGCGCCGCGCGAGCTCCGCCTGGAGGTACTCCCGCAGCATCGCGTGGTAGCGGTACGTCGTGTCGTGGCCGGCGGCCCGCGTCACCAGGACGTTGGCGTGCTCGACCTCGTCCAGCAGCCGCGCTGCGTCCGGTCGCCCGGTGACGGCCACGGCGAGGTCGTGGTCGACGTCGTCGCAGATCGAGGCGGCCAGCAGGAAGTCGACCACGTCCGGCTCGAGCTGACGCAGGACCTCGCCGACCAGGTAGTCGGCCATCGTGCGATCGTCCCCGGCGAACTCCTCGATGAAGCGGTGCACGTCCGCGCGCCGTCCCATCGACGACACGGCGAGCGCGAGCCCGGCCGCCCAACCCTCCGTGCGCCGGTGCAACGCCGTGAGGTCCTCGGGGCAGACCTGCAGGCCGTGACGGTGCAGCAGGGCGCCGACCTCCTCGCGGGTGAAGGCCAGATCGGGCGCCGTGACCCGCACCAGGCGCCCCTCGACCTGGAGGCGTGCCACCGCCAGGTCCGGCGTGAACCGGGCGCTCAGCACCAGCTCGAACCTCTTCGGGAGGCTGCGCAGCAGCGCGTCGATGCTGTCCAGCGCGGCCCGGTCCCGGAGCACGTGGAGGTCGTCGAGCACCAGGCACACCGGGACCGCTGCGCTCTCGATCGCGTCGACCAGCTGCGCCAGGAAGCCCTGGCCGACGCTGCGGCGCGGCGCCTCGAGGTCGTGCAGGGGCGGGGTGTCGGACCACGCGCCGCACTGCTCCAGCGCGACCAGGACCGCCGACCACAACGCGTGGACCTCGTCGTCCTGCGGGTTGAGCGACACCCACGCGACGGCCAGCTCCTGCTCGGAACGTCGCTGCTCGAGCCACTGGGCGACCAACGTCGTCTTGCCCGCCCCGGCGGCGCCGGTCACCAGTGCCACCCGACCATCGGGGGCGCTGTCCCACCACAGGCTGTCGAGCAGTCGACGGCGGCCGACCAGGTCCGCCGGGATGCTCGGGACACGGGTCTTCGGCGCGGGTACCCCGCGTCGTGCCTGCGGTGCTCGCTCCACGGCACCCCCGTGACGGCTCCGCGGCGCGCCCCGCACGACGACGCCGACGGGTTGACGCTATCGGGACCGTGCCCCGGTCGCCACAGGAGGTCGTCCGGGACGGGTGAGGTCACCGGCCCCCTCGTGGCGCCAGGCTTGAGGGCCTCAGCCTGACCGGGCGGCGCCACGTGCCGGCCGGGACGACCCGCCGGGACGAGGGCAGCGGTGAACGAGACACTCCGGTACGAGTTCCGCTTCGCAGAGCGGCTGTCGCAGACCGTGCAGCACGCCTTCCCCGGACTGCACGTGTCCGCGACGAGCGACCACGTGCTGTACGGGCCGGTCGTCGACCAGGACGAGCTCGAGGGCCTGATCGCGCGGTTCTCGCTGCTGCGGCTCACGCTCCTGGAGATGCACCGCCTGCCCGACTGAGGCGGGGTCGGCAGCGGTCAGGAACGCGGCACCGGGACGTCCGCCCCACCCTCGGCGGTCAGCCGCGACCCCATCCGTGCCACGGTGGGCACCGGCACGAAGCCGCCGGCGAGCAGCACCTCGCCCAGCCCGAACCGGGCCGCCTTGGCGACCAGCTCGGGCGGTGCGAAGCCGAACACCGACGAGATCTCGGCCAGGTCGCTGGGCCCGTTCATGCGCATCAGGGCCAGGTTGTCGCACTGGGACAGGACGTTCGGGTGGATCTTCGACGGCCGCTGGGTGGACAGCAGCAGCCACAGCCCGTACTTGCGGCCCTCCCCGGCGATCTGGACGAGCCGCTCGGTGGCCGCCGCCTGGAGCGGGCCGTCGGGCGCCGCCGAGCACACGTTGTGCGCCTCGTCGATCACCACCAGGGTCGGCCGGCGCTCGGCGCGGTGCGCCCAGAGGTGGTCCAGCACCGCGAGCGCCACGAGCAGGCGTTCCTCGGGCTGGGCGAAGCCGGACAGGTCCAGGACGGTGGCGCGGTGTCGGTCGTCGAGGATCTCGGTCACGGGCCTGGCGCCCTGGGCCCACACCTGCCAGTCGAGCACGCCGAGGTTCCGCAGCCGCTGGTGCAGGCGCTCCTGCTCGGGCGTCCGGCCCGGCGCACGCAGCCGCTCGATGTCGAGGGGGCGGCCGCCCTCGGCCTCCTCGCGGTAGCGCAGCACCTCCTCGTACTCGTCGCGGTCGACCAGCGGGTCGAGACGCATCGCCGCGGCCGCCGCACGGGCATCGAGGTCGGGGTACCGGACCACGAGCGGGTCGGTGCCCTCGCCGGCCGGTCGCAGGACCCGGACGTCGATCTGCTCCAACGCCCGGGCCAGCGCGGGGTCGGCGTCGGTGCGCACCTCGTACAGGCGCACGAAGTCGGCGTTCAGGTCGAGGACGACCATCGTGATGCCGGTGTGCACGAGCATCTGCTCGAGCAGCACCCCCAGCGCGTAGGTCTTGCCCGAGCCGCTCTGCCCGCACAGGAACGTGTGCCGGTTCAGCTTGCCGGGCCGCAGCCGCACGTCGACCTCGCCGTCGGACACGGTCCGGGTCGCCACCGGGATGGTCGCGCCGGTCTTCTCCTGCAGCGCCACGGTGGCGGCCGTCCCGGCCCGCTGGACCTGGTCTGCCACGAAGGGGGCGGTCGGGCCCAGCTCCACACCGTCGGCACCCAGCAGGCCCAGCACGTCCCCCTCCGCGACCACCGTCGGGGCGCCGCGCGGCCCGTCGCCGTCCAGGCTGAGGCCGTGCACCTGACCGAGCACCTGCTGGGTGCCCGTGGTCAGCACGACGAGGTCGCCCGGCACGATGCCCCGCCCCAGGGGTGCCACGGCCCGGAAGCGGCGGCCGTCGAGGCACACCGCGTGATCATTGACGTGCGTTGCGTCCATCTCGGGCACGATAGGTACTCACGCGGCGGAGCAGATCATCCCCACGGGGTGAAGCCCGCCCCACCGCGGGTCACGAGGTGTCGCCGACCCAAGGAGCCCACGATGACGTTCCTCGTTCGACTGGTCCTCAACGCCGTGGCGATCTGGCTCACGGTCCTGATCCTTCCCGGCCTCACCCTGGTCCCCGAGGACCGGGGGGTGGGCACCACGGTTCTCCTCACGCTCGCCGTCGCGCTGGTGTTCGGCCTGGTGAACGCCGTGGTCAGGCCGCTGGTGGTGTTCCTGTCCATCCCGCTGTACGTCCTGACGCTCGGCCTGTTCACGCTCGTGGTCAACGCGCTGATGCTGGCGCTCACCGCGTGGATCACCGGTCTGACGGACGTCGGTCTGCGGATCGACTCGTTCTGGTGGGCACTGCTCGGGGCACTGGTGATCTCGGTGGTCAGCTTCTTCCTGAGCTACGCGGTGCTGTCGGCGTACGAGCGCCGTCAGCGATCCGAGGCCGCGGGCTGAGGAGCCGCGGCCTCCCTCGTAGCCGGGTCAGACCCGGAACGCCTCACCGGGTGCCAAGGGGTACACCGTCGTGCCGGGTGCCGCACGACGCACCGCGGCCGCGAACCGCTCGCCGGGCGTGGTCAGGTGGTGCCGCATGAGGGTGCGCATCCCGGCGGGGTGCAAGCTCCCCCAGTGCACCGCGACCGCGTGCCGGGCGCCGACCCGTGCCACCGCCTCCGCCGCCTCGTCGGGGTCCAGGTGGCCCGGACCGAGGTTGGGCCCCCAGCCCCACACCGGCACCACCGCAAGGTCGACCGTGCCGCGCGGCCCCAGGCCGGACAGCTCGCGCATCCCGTCGAAGAGCGCGGTGTCGCCGGCGATCCAGCTCGTGGTCCGAGGCCCGTGCACCAGGTGACCCACCGCCAGGGCGGTCGGCCCCCACGGCTCGCGGCGCCCGCTGTGCTCGGCGGGGACAGCGCTGACCCGCACGCCTCGGCCGATCGCGACCGAGGCCCAGGGCTCCACCTCGGTCACCCCCTCGACGCCGTGCCGCGCGAGCCAGTCACCCGCCCCGGGTGGCACCACGACGAGGGGGGCCCCGAGCCCCCGCAGGCTCGGCAGGTCGCAGTGGTCGTGGTGCAGGTGGGACAGGAGCACCGCGTCCGGTGTCGACCACGCGCGCGCGTCCGGCGGGCTCACGTGGCGCAGCGCACCCATCCGGGGTCGCAGCACCGGGTCGGCGACCAGCCGGACGCCGTCGGCCTCGAGCAGCACCGACGAGTGCCCCCACCAGGTGAGCCTCACGGCGGTGTCTCCGGGCCCTCGGCCGCCTCGACCCCGTGGTCGGCCGGGTCGTCGCGCACCGGGGCCCCGGGCCGCCCGCCGTGCACGCCCGCCCGCGCGATCCACCGGATGAGCTGGCGGTGCACGGCGTCCGCGCCGTAGAGCACCGCGTCGCCCGCCTCGGCGTCGTCGAGCAGGTCCGCGTCCAGCTCCCACTCGACGGGGTGCAGCAGCACGGCGAGGTTCTGGTCGCCACCGAGCCCGCCGTGCGACCCGACGAGCTCCTCGAACGCGTGCACCTCGCCGGTCTGCTCATCGTAGGCGGAGTGGACGAGCACGTCGGGGGCCTCGGCCATCGCCGCGACGCGCAGCAGGTCGCGGGCCGCCCGCGGTCCGAACGCGCTCAACGGGTCGGCGCCTTCGACCCGCCCGTCGGTCAGGGCGTGCACGCCGTGCGGTCCCACGGCCAGCGGCCCGCGCACGCTGTCCACCACGAGGAATCCGACCCCTGGCAGGTCCAGCAGCCCGGGCACCAGCGCGGGGAAGCGCGCGGCGAGCGTGTCGAGGTCCACCCGTCCGGGCAGCTCGGGGAACCAGACCAGCCCGAGGTTGCCGGAGGCCGCGACCACCGCACGCGACGCGTCCTGGTCGGACGGCGGCTCGGCGGCGTCCGGGCTCTCGGGGCGCCGCGTGCGTCGCGGGCGGCGCGCCCCAGGGGTCCAGCTCGCGGCGCCGGTCGTCCCGCCTCGGCCGGGCACGTCCGACAGGAACGTCGCCAGCGGGCCCCAGACCTCCTCCTGGCCCGTCGCCGCCACCAGGTCCAGCCCGCCGACGCCCGTGAGCTCGGAGACCACCTGCTCCAGCGACCGCCCGTTGAGCTGGGCGAACGTCGGTCCCTGGCTCTGGCCGTGGTCGGAGAGCACCACGAACCGGTACCGACGAGGGCACCTGGCCGCGAACCGCTCGAGCGTGCCGATCGCCGCGTCCACCCCCGCCAGGGCGTCGATCGCCTCGCGACGCGCGACCCCGCTGTGGTGTGCGATCTCGTCGTAGTCGACCAGGTCGACGAACACCACCGGCACGCCGCGGGCCATCTGCTCGGCGACGAGCGAGACGTTCAGGTCCCGCAGCAGCACGTTCGTGATCGCCCGCAGCGCGACGTACGCGCCGCGTCGAGGTACCCGGGGCCAGACCCGGCGCACGCGCTGGCGGCGGGCCTGCGCGAGCTCCTTGGCGAGCTCCCCGACGGTGAGCACCAGGGAGCGCGACAGCACGAAGGGCCGGGCGAAGTACCGCAGGTAGCTCGCGCCGGATCCCAGACCGCCGCGGCGCCCGGCGCGACTCATCACCATGAGCGCCGTCTCGGCGTCTCCGGTGAACATCGTGGACACCGCGGCGCCACCGGGGGCGAGCAGTCCGTGCCCGTCGGTCAGGCGCGCCTCGACCATCGCGGCGTCGCCCGGCCGGTTGGTCACCACCAGGCGGCCCGCACGCTTGTCGTACCAGCGGAACGCGGGGATGCCGTCGTTGGTCCCGTGCAGCAGCCCCGCCTGGCTCGCGGGGGTCGTGGAGGGCACGCGCGCCCACCACCACCTGGCGCGGTGCGTGCCGGCGCGCAGCCACCCGGCCAGGGTCGGCACGTCACCCGAGGCGATCGCGTGCCGCAGCACGGGGTAGCCGAGCCCGTCGATCTGGACCACCACGAGCCCCGGGGGGTCGTCCTGCCCGCGATCGGGGCCGCTCGGGACGCGCCGCAGCAGGTCGGCCACGAGGTAGTCACGGTCGTCCGCACCCAGGACCCACCGCGCGACGGCCAGGACCAGCGCGACCACCCCGAGCGTCGCCGCGCTCGCACCCAGGCCGGAGACCGACACGCCGGGCACCACGACGAGCGAGAGGTGCACACCCACCAGCTGCGCGAGCACGCCGAGGATCAGCGCGCCCGGCACGCCTACCCGGATCGCGATCGGTCGCAGCACGGGTCGAAGGACCAGGTCCAGGGCGCCGACTGCGAGCGCGACCACCACGGTGGCCCACCAGTGCTGCACCTCGAGGCCTGGTACGACGGCGGCCGCCAGCAGGAGGGCGATGCCGGTCGCCACGGCGCCCAGCACGGCATCGCGCAGGTCCCTCGCCAGGACGCCACGCGCCACGGGATTCTCCCCTCGGCCGCCGCCCGATCGCGTCATCCCCACGCTAGCCCGCCGGTGGCGGGAGCGCGCTCAGGACGACAGCAGACGCGCCTTGGCCGCGGCGAACTCCGCGTCGCTGAGCAGGCCCTGGTTGCGCATCTCCCCGAGCTGGACGAGCTGAGCCATCATCGCGTCCGCCGGCGCTGGGGCGGGTGCGGGTGCCGGTGCGGCTGCGGGGGCCGGTGCCACCGGTGCCGGGGGTGGGTACGCCTGCTCGGCGTACTTCGTCGCCTGACGGCGCTGCACGTTGCCGGACACCGCCGACGCGGTGCCCGCGATCACGGCCGTCCTGGCCATCGTGCCCACCAGGCCGGGCCGTCCCATCCGTCGTCCTCGCATGGTCAGCCTCCGTCTCTCGTCAGTCGTCCAGGGCGGCCAGGGCTGCCAGGGCTGCCACCACGGTCTCGCGCGGGACGCGTTCGTGCATCACCAGCGAGCCGTGCTCGGCCCGCAGGGCCACCGCGAGGTCACGTGCCCACGCGTTCTCCCAGACCACGACCAGACCCGAGGACCCGGGCTCGACTCCCTCGCCGACCGCCGCCAGGTCCTCGTCGCTGAGCAGGTCGAGCTCCTCGTCGCCCAGCCACGCGAAGGCGTCGCCGAGCCCTGCCTCGTCGACCTCGAGGTACGCGGGTGTGCCGTCGTCGGCCTTGCGGATCACGGCCAGGTCGAGCACGCGTACCACGCCGTCACGGTGCAGCCGCGCCAGGGCCTGGGCCACGCCCACCGTGACATCACCGCGGATCGCGACCACCGCCACGTCGACGGGACCGAGGTCGTCGGGGTCCGGATGAGCGCTCACGGGTACCTCCCGGCTCGTCGCGACCCGCGGCTGCGGGGCCGGCCTCCGAGGGCCGACGACCTCGACGCTAGGTGCCCCGCCCGCCGAAGCCCTCACCCAGGCCGGGTGACCCGTCCGCGGGCTTCGGGAGGATCACCGCACCGGGGCGCGTCCGCGGGCGTTGAGGGTGTCGCGCATACCCATCAGCGAGGTGCCGACCCCGTAGGTGACGAAGTCGCCGTGCGGGTCGATCCGGACCCCGACGTGCGGGTCGTCGCCCTCGTCGGGCACCTCGAGCCCGCGGGTCAGCGCCTGCCAGACGTCGGTGGGAACGTCACCTCCCGGCACCACCGTGGCGGTGCCCCGGAACGTGATGGTCGCCGCCGGGATCCTGATCCACGGCATGAGCGGGATCCGCTTGGCGATCGGGTAGGTCACGGAGATCTCGGGGTTGGCGCGCAGGTGCTTGACCTTCCACTCGCCGCCCTTGCTGAGGAACCACAGCGCGCCGTCGTGCACCGTCGGGACGATGCCCACCGTGCGCCCCTCGCCGCGGGCGCTGACCATCCCGACGACCGCGAACACCTGCTTGCCGAGGACGTCCCACACCTGCTGTGACGAGACCTGAACCATCGCACGCGCCTCCCCTGGCTCGCCGTGAACGCTAGCGAGCACCAGGCGCGGCCGTGCCGCGAACCGCGGGCCGCGCGGGCCGGTCGGGCGACCGTCGGCCGAGCCGGGGACCGGGCGTGGGACGTTGGTCGCGCGCCGGGCTCCGGTCGCGGGCCGGTCCTGCCCGGGTCAGCGTCGGGCGCCGACCTCCGCCAGCACGCGCTCGGGGCCGAGCTCGGCAAGGGCGCTGAGCAGGATGCGGGTGTACTCGGCCGGGGCGTGGGAGTTGACGTCGTGACCGGCGCCGGGGACCACGTGCCACCGGGCGAACGGCAGGGCGGCACGCATCCGCCACTCGCCCCACCGCAGCGGGTCACGGCGCCCGTTGACGATCCACACCGGCACGAGCAGGCGCCGCAGGTCGGCCAGGGCGGAGTAGCCGTGCATGGCGTGGAGCATGTCCGCGACCACGTACCACGTTCCGCCCGGGCGGAACGTCGCGGCGATCCTCGAGGTCCACCGCCGGTACAGCCGCAACGGCTTGCCGGCGATCTCGGTCGAGCAGCCGGACAGCATCACACCGGCGAGCTTGTCCTGGTTGCGCGCGGCGTAGGCCAGCGACAGGTAGCCACCCAGCGACAGGCCGACCAGCATCGGCGGGGCGGTCTGCGCCTCCACCGCCGCGTCGATCGCCTCGAGCGCGCCCTCGAGCGTGAAGCGCTCGACGGAGCGGGCACCGTGGCCCGGAAGATCAAGTGCGTGCGAACCGTGGCCGACGGCCTCGAGCGCCTGGACCTGGGGGTCCCAGATGGCAGATGAGGTCCTGGTGCCGTGCACGAAGACGATGGGGATGATGGAAGTGGCCTCTCGGAGGGGTACGACGAACTCTCCCTCTCGAATCGGTACAACGCACGTCGGGCGTGAGGTGTTCCCGCCTCCTTCCCGGCAGGTGGACGATCATGCCCGACACGCGGCGGTCCGGCGCAGCTCAGATCTTGGGGAACGTCCCGATCCGCAGGTTGTTGCCGAACGGGTCGCGCAGCCCCATGTCACGACCGTAGGACTGGTCGGCCGGCGGCTGGACGACCTCGACACCGTGAGCCACCAGGTGCTCGTACACCGCGTCGACGTCGTCCGCGGTGAAGGCGAGCCATCCGCCGCCGGCGCCCTTGGCGACGAGCTCGCGCACCTGGTCGGCGGTCGCGGGGTCGTGGGCGGGCGGGCCCGGCTTCTCCAGGAGGATCTGCTTGCTGTCGCCGGGCACCCGCACGGTCAGCCACCGCATGGGGCCGAACATCAGGTCCGCGGTGACCTCCAGTCCCAGGACACCGACGTAGAACTCCAGGGCCTGGTCCTGGTCGAGGACGTAGATCGAGGACAGGTTGTTCGCGGTGAGGTTCATGCCGGCGACGCTACGGCTGCACCTCGGCCGCGCGCTTCTCCGAAATCGGCATCTGCGCGGACTGCGCCGGCTGCGCGGCGCCCGGGGCGGCCTGCGCCGGTCGTGCCCACGCCATCGTGAAGCACGACGGCACCGGTGCCATCGGCCCCCGTGCCCGGTGGGCGGTGGGGCTCTCCCCGACGACGGCCGCGAACGTCCGCCCGAACGTGCCCAGGCTCGTGAATCCGACCTCGGTGCAGATCCGGGTCACCGACCAGTCGGTCGACCGCAGGAGGTACATCGCACGTTCGACCCGACGGCGTTGCAGGTAGCGGTGCGGCGTCTCGCCGAACACCCGGCGGAAGGACCGCACCAGGTGCGCCGGGGTGACGTGGGCGACGGCCGCGAGCGACGCCAGGTCCAGCTCGTCGCGGTAGCGCGCGTCGATGGCGTCGCGCACCCGCAGCATCGAGCGGTTGATCTCCTCGACGGCTCTGCTCACCAAGGCCTCCTGCCCCAAGCGTCCCGGATGCGACCGACCGACGCATCCGGCGGCACCTGGCTCGATGGCCGAGGTGGGGCCTCGAGCGGCGCCGCCCGCGGTGCGGAGTGATACTCACGCGGTGACCGAGACCGTGACCGTCCCTCTCCGGGACGGCGAGATGCCCGCCCACCTGTGGCTGCCCGAGGCAGGGCGCGGACCGGGCATGCTGCTCGTGCAGGAGATCTTCGGCGTGAGCCCCTACATCCGGCGTCGCGCCGCCGACCTGGCCGCGCTCGGGTACGTGGTGCTGGTGCCCGAGCTGTTCTGGCGGCTCGGCGTGGCGGCGGTGCCGAATGGCCCGGACATGCTCGACGAGGGTCTGGCCCTGTCGCAGCGGTTCGACTGGCCGACCGGCGTGGCGGACACGATCGCCGCCCAGCGTGTGCTGCGCGAGCGGCCCGAGGTCAGCGGCCCGAGCGCGCTGGTCGGCTTCTGCTTCGGCGGTGGGATGGCCTTCGAGGTCGCCGCGACCGAGAGCCCCGACGCGCTCGTCGCCTACTACGGGTCGGCGCTGCCCCGGCTGATGGACCTGGCTGCGCGGGTGACCTGCCCGACGTTGATGCACTTCGGGACCGCCGACGCCTACCTCGACCCGCCGACCGTGGCGCGCATCACCGCCGCGGTCGAGCCGCAGGGGGCACGCGTCGAGCTCCACGAGGGCGCCGGCCATGCCTTCGACAACTCCGACTTCGTCGCCTACCACGCGGACGCGTCGGCGGCGGCGTGGGCGCAGACCACCGCGTTCCTCGCCGAGCAGCTGGGCAGCTGAGTCCCGCGCCCGAGCGCGGGCGCCCGCTCCGGCTCCCGTGGAATGGATGTGCCCGTAGGCCGCCCGGGGGGCGAGGATGTCCGCCGTGGCGGCGACGGTTCAGGCCAAGGGCGTGGGTGCGGGGTTCGGCGACCGTGAGCTGTTCACGGGCGTCGACCTCGTCGTCGCGCCTGGGGACGTGGTCGGACTGGTGGGGCCCAACGGCGCCGGCAAGTCGACGCTGCTGCGCATCCTCGCGGGACTGCGTGCGCCCGACGCGGGGACGGTGGCCGTGTCCCCTCCGCACGCGCACCTGGGGTACCTGGCGCAGGAGGTCGAGCGGGTGCAGGGCGAGACGGTCGCCGACCACCTGGCCCGCCGCACCGGGGTCGCCGCCGCAGCCGCCGCCCTGGACGCCGCCTCGCACGCCCTGGCCGACGGCGGGCCCGGTGCCGACGACGCCTTCGCCCGCGCCTTGGAGGACTGGACGGCCCTGGGCGCCGCGGACTTCGACGCGCGCCAGGCGGTCGTGGCCCGCGACCTGGGCCTGGACGTGGACCTCGACCTGCCGATGACCGCCCTGTCCGGCGGCGAGGCAGCGCGCGCGGGCCTGGCGGCACTGCTGCTGTCCCGGTACGACGTGTACCTGCTCGACGAGCCCACCAACGACCTGGACGCCGAGGGTCTCGCCCTGCTCGAGGCGTTCGTGGCGCGGGCCCAGGTGCCGATCGTCGTGGTCAGCCACGACCGGGAGTTCCTCAGCCGGACGGTGACCTCCGTCGTGGAGATCGACCGCAGCCTGCAGCGGGTCCAGGTCTACGGCGGCTCCTATGACGCCTACCTCGAGGAACGGTCGGTGGCCCGCCGCCGGGCCCGCGAGGCGTACGAGGAGTACGCGGCGCGCCGGTCCACGCTCGAGGCCCGCGCCCGCCGCCAGCGAGCGTGGATGGCCAAGGGCGTGCGCAACGCGCGCCGCAAGGCCACCGACCCCGACAAGTTCATCAAGCACCACCGCACCGAGGCCAGCGAGAAGCAGGCGGCCAAGGCCCGTCAGACGGATCGGATGATCGAGCGTCTGGCAGAGGTCACCGAGCCGCGCAAGGAGTGGTCGCTCCAGCTGAGCATCGCGGCCGCGCCACGGTCGGGAACCGTGGTGAGCACGGCGCGGGGCGCGGTGGCGCAGCGGGGCGACTTCCGGCTCGGGCCGGTGGACCTGGAGGTCACCTGGCAGGACCGGGTCGCGATCACCGGGCCCAACGGGGCCGGCAAGACGACGCTGCTCGCGCTGCTGCTCGGTCGGCTGGCGCCGGTCGAGGGCCGGGTGGACGTGGGCTCGGGCGTGCTGGTGGGTGAGGTCGACCAGGCGCGGGCCGCGTTCGAGTCCGACGCTCCGCTGGGCTCGGCGTTCGCCGTCGAGGTACCCGACTGGCCGACCGCCGACGTGCGCACCCTGCTGGCCAAGTTCGGGCTGGGCGCCGACCACGTGGGCCGGGCGTCGTCCTCGCTCTCGCCCGGCGAGCGGACCCGCGCTGCGCTCGCGCTCCTCCAGGCTCGCGGCGTGAACCTGCTGGTCCTCGACGAGCCGACCAACCACCTCGACCTGCCGGCGATCGAGCAGCTCGAGGCGGCGATGGACGCGTTCGACGGCACGATCCTGCTGGTCACGCACGACCGCCGGATGCTCGAGACCGTGCGCCTGACCCGCCGCCTGCACGTCGAGGCCGGCGAGGTGGTCGAGGTCTCCGCGGACTGAGGCCCGACCGCCCCGTTGCGCGACGGTCGCGGGCCTCGGGTGGTTCACTGCACGCGTGGAGTTCCTGGTGCTCGGCGGGACGGCGTTCCTCGGCCGTGAGATCACGCTCGCAGCCCAACGGCGCGGGCACGCGGTGACGTGCCTGGCCCGCGGCACCGCGCCCGCGCCCGACGGGGCGCGGTTCGTCGCCGGCGACCGCGACGACGACGCAGGCCTGGCACCCGTGGCGGGTGCCACGTGGGACGTCGTGGTCGACGTCTCGCGCCACCCGGGCCAGGTCCGCCGCGCCGTGCGGGACCTGTCCACGGGCCACTGGGTGTTCGTCTCGACGGCGAGCGTCTACGCGGACGCGTCGCGCGTCGAGGCCGACGAGGACGCGCCCGTCCTCGAACCGCTGGACGGCGAGGTCATGACGAGCCCGGAGGTCTACGGCGAGGCGAAGGTGGCCTGCGAGGAGGCGGTGCGCGCCGCGGACGCCCCCGCCACGATCGTTCGCCCGGGGCTCATCGGCGGCCCGGGCGACGTGTCGGCGCGCAGCGGGTACTGGCCGTGGCGCTTCGCGCACCCGACCGGCGACGACGTCATCGTCCCCGACGACCCGGACCAGCCCTGCGCTCTCATCGACGTGCGGGACCTGGCCGACTGGGTCGTCGCCGCCGCCGAGCACCGGGTGGCCGGCACGTTCAACGCCACCGGGCCGACGCTCTCGCTGGCGGAGGCGCTCGCCGTCGCCGCGGAGGTCGGCGGCAGCGGTGCCCGGTTCCGCCCCGTCCCGCCGGAGCGCCTGCGTGAGCTCGGCGTCGGCTCGTGGATGGGCCCGACGTCGCTCCCGTTGTGGATCGACGACCCGGACGCCCGTGGCCTGGCCACGCTCAACACCGCGCGAGCCCGCGAGGCGGGCCTGCACACCCGCCCGCTCGCCGAGACGTTCCGCGACGTGCTGGCCTACGAGGACCACCGCACCGAGCCGCGCCGCGCCGGACTCACCGACGACGAGGAGCGTCGGGTCCGAGCCGCGCTCGACGGGTAGGTGGGCCGACTCCCAGACGCTTCCCAGCCGCACCACGCACGATGCCGCGCGTGACGGTGAGCCCGCGCATCCCCACCTCCTGGTCGTCGACCGCCGTGCGGGTCGCGGGGATCTCTGCGACCTTCTGGGTGGTCAAGGGCCTGTCCACCGCGCTCGGCGAGTCCGCGTCCGACTACCTGGTGGTCGCGATCAACCCCGTGGTCGCGGTGCTGGCGGGGTTCGTCGCGTTCGTGGTTGCGCTGGCCGTGCAGCTGACGCGCCGCCGGTACACACCCTGGGCGTACTGGCTCGCCGTGGTCATGGTCGGGATCTTCGGCACGATGGCGGCCGACGTGGTCCACGTCGTGCTCGGCGTCCCGTACCTGGCCTCGAGCATCGCCTACGCGGCGGTGCTCGCCGGCGTCTTCTGGGCGTGGCGGCGAGTCGAGGGCACCCTCTCGGTGCACGCGGTCACGACGTGGCGCCGCGAGCTGTTCTACTGGGCTGCCGTCGCCGCGACGTTCGCCACCGGGACCGCCGTCGGGGACATGACCGCTCGGACGCTGCGCCTGGGCTACGCGGGGTCGATCGTCCTGTTCGCCGTGGCGATCTGCGTCCCCGCGATCGGGTACCGCTGGTGGGGCTGGAACCCGGTGGCGTCGTTCTGGATCGCCTACGTCCTGACCCGCCCGCTCGGAGCCTCGGTCGCCGACTGGACGGGCAAGGGCGCTGCGGTCGGTGGGCTGGGCTGGGGCGACGGGACGATGAGCCTGGCCTTCGCCGTGATCATCGCCGTGCTGGTCGCGAGGCTGTCCCGGCGCGCGCTGCCGGCGTTGCGCGGCACGGAGGTCGCGGCACTGGAGTAGGGCTGCATCGCACCGAAGGACGACGCGGCCGTGAGGGCTCAGGCCGGGTCGGGGAGCAAGCCGCCGAGCCCGAGCCAGTGCTGCACGAGCTCCGTCGACGGCGGTGCGGCCAGGGCCCTCCGGGCCGCCTCGTCGGCCTTCACGAGCGACTCCAGGGTTCGGGTGTCCGCGGCGGCGTCGGACCGGTTGTGGGCCTCGCGCACACAGGGATGCATGACCTCACGTTCCAGGTTCCGCCGCATCGCGCGCCGACTCCGCGCCGCCTCCGCCTGGACCTGGCGCATGTGGTGCGGTCGGTCGAGCACCAGCAGGTCCGCCGCCTGCACCATCAGGCCCTGACGGCTCGCACGGCCGCACCGGAGCGCGATGCGCAGGCCATCCCCGTCGAAGGCGCGCGCGGCCCGCTTCCAGTCGAGTCGGTCCAGGTCAGACTCCCCGAGCTCAACCCCCTCCGCGAAGCCGAGCGGGAGGTCGGCAGACTCGACGACCTGGTCAGGGCGGAACCTGAAGAGCACGGCGGGTGCGTCGTTCCCCATGCGCGGACCCTACCGGCCGCTTGGTACTCGTGGTCGGCACTCCGGACAGCAGGTTCAGCACCCGTTCACCGCGCTCGGCCCTGGCGGAATCGTGCCGCGCGCGGGCGGCATCGGACCGGCGGAGCTGCATCGAGGAGTGCCGTGGGAACACGAGCGTGGCTGGCGGCAACCCTGCTCTGTGTGTCGGCCATCACCGGCTGCTCCTCCGGCCACCCGGTCCTCAGTTCCGGCGGCGAGGCCGCGTGCGCGGCGCCGGCCGGCAGCGGCGGCTGACCGCCCGCCATCCCCGGGCGAAGCACCGTGCTCGTGCGGGCGCGCGGGCACGGTGGTTCAGTGGCCGTGACGGCCCACGGACCGATCCTGCGGGCCGATTCACGCATCGGGACCGTGGAGGTGTCATGAGTCGTCCACGCCTTGTCGTGGTGGGAGCGGGCCAGGCCGGGGTCACCGCCGTCGAGACGCTCCGCTCCGGGGGCTTCGACGGTTCGGTGACGCTGCTGGGCGCCGAGCCTCACCCGCCCTACGAGCGTCCACCGCTGTCCAAGGGCTATCTGATGGGCGAGGAGCCCCGCGACAAGATCTCCTCCCGCCCCGACGGCTGGTACCGCGACCACGACGTCGACCTGCGCACCGGCACCCGCGTGGCCTCGCTCGACCGCGCCGCCCAGGTCGTCGTGACCGGGGACGGTGAACGCATCGGCTACGACGGGGTGCTCCTGGCGACCGGCTCGCGGCCTCGGCGGCTCGACGTCCCGGGCGCCGACCTCGCCGGGATCCACCAGCTGCGCACGCTCGACGACTCCGACGCCCTCAAGCAGGCGCTCGCGGGCGGCCGGCGGCTGGTCGTGGTCGGTGGCGGGTGGATCGGCCTTGAGGTTGCCGCAGCAGCGCGGGCTGCCGGCCTGGAGGTCGTGGTCGTCGAGCGGGGCGAGGTCCCGCTGGGTGGGATCCTGGGACCGCGGGTCGCTCGGGTGTTCGCCGACCTGCACCGCGACCACGGCGTCGACCTGCGCACGTCCGCAGGCGTGGCCCGGTTCCATGGGCAGGGCGGCGAGCTCGAGGCCGTCGAGCTGACTGACGGAACCCGGCTCGACACGGACCTCGCGCTCGTGGCGGTCGGCGCGACGCCGCGGACCGAGCTCGCGGAGACCGCCGGCCTCGCCGTCGACGACGGAGTGCTGGTCGACGCGCAGCTGCGCACCGCGGACGCGCGCGTCTGGGCAGCCGGCGACATCGCGAACGTCGACCACCCGGTGCTCGGCCGACGGGTCCGCGTGGAGCACTGGGCCACCGCGAACAGCCAGGGTCCGGTGGCGGCGCGGGCGATGCTCGGCCAGGACGCCACCTACCGCGACCTGCCGTTCTTCTTCACCGACCAGTACGAGCTCGGCATGGAGTACGTCGGCCACGCGCCCGCCGGCTCCTACGACCGCGTCGTCCTGCGCGGCGACGTGGCGGGGCTCGCATTCGTGGCGTTCTGGCTCGCCGGTGACCGGGTCGCCGCCGCCATGCACGTCAACACCTGGGACGCGACCGAGCCGCTCACCGCGCTGGTGACCTCCGGCCGGGCCGTCGACGCGGAACGTCTCGCCGACGTCGCTGTGCCGCTCGACGAGCTGTGAGCGTGCCGTCACCAACGACGGGTCGCCGATTCGCGTGGCACGGCGGCAGGGCGCGCGAAGGCGACACGTAGATGATCGAGCCGGTGCCGGGAGGCGGCGGGCCGCGCCTCAGCGGGCTCCGTGGGCTCCGTAGTAGCAGGCCGCGGTGGTCACGACCCATACCAACAGCAGCGATGCCGCGATCGCCAGGTAGCCGAGCACCAGGGCGACGACCGCGATGCCACCACCCGAGTGCGAGCGAGGGTCCCTGGCCAGCCGGGAACGCGCGGCGTGCCCGAGCACGACCCCGACGAGAGCCGCCGCGACCCCGAACACCGGGCGCCACGCCAGCAGGAGCCCACTGACGGCGAAAGCGAACGCGACCACCGCCGTCCCGAGCAGCGGTCGGTCTCCGGTGCCGACACCCCGACGTGCCGGAACCGGCGTCTGCGAACTCATGTCTTGGCCCCCTAGCGCGTACCCACGGCAGGCTAGCGGCCCGGTCAAGTCCTGGGGAGTGGTGTAGCGGTTCGGCGTGACCTTCGGGTTGGTCAGGCGGTCAGGGCCAGGGGCGCCTCACTCACCTCCTCCTCGTCGACGACGACCGCGAGGCGGGCCTTGGCCAGGG
>Ga0209270_1000322_pt1 | contig 117941 bp, 90 predicted proteins | sample MTBAKSrepl1MetaG_FD_187456 | JGI IMG/M metagenome (GOLD analysis project Ga0209270, IMG submission 187456) | Enrichment culture microbial communities from Arthur Kill intertidal strait, New Jersey, USA, that are MTBE-degrading - MTBE-AKS1... | ecosystem: Environmental > Aquatic > Marine >...
CCAAACGGAAGCAAAGCGATTCTTGAAGCGACTGAGAGGGGAGCTGATCCACATGGGCACACACCGACCCGGTGAGCGGTCGGGGTGCCCCACGACAAAATCGCATTTATTGGCCGCGCAAGGTATAACACAGATAGCGTAAAGGGGTTATTTGAGCCTCTCCCTGTACCCATAAACGGGATTATCGGTGTGTTAGGACACCTCTCACAATTGGCACCTTGCTCGATTTTTACAAATTAATGCAATACTTTCCATTCGATTATTGCCGTGATTCTCCAGGATGAACTTTTTACAGACGGAGGAGTGCCATGACCGTCACCTTCCCCGGTTTTCTCAGGGCTATTCTCGAAATCCATGGGAATCCTCAAAACGAGCTGCCTTACCCTTCCTTTTGACAACGCCTGTATCCGATATGAAGCCTTGAAGTCCATGCTGCTATACCGTAAGCCATTCCAGACGGTCGCCGATAACTTCGCTGTGACTGGATATGAGTACTGAAGGAGCCTTGTTGCCTTCAGGCTCCATGGCACCGCCGGATTGTCTGGCTTGGACTGCCGGCAGTTGACCGAGCAGTTGCCTTTTGAAATCGAGCGGATGGTCTACGTGCTCAAAACGGGAAGACCATCGATCCCTGCAACAAAGATGGTCCTTCTTCTCTAAGGGTTCGGTCATCAGATCCCCCTGGAACTGATGCGCCATCTCTACGCTTCGTACGACTGGGCTGTTGGAACCAACCCTTACGCGCGCATGGACTTTTGGTCACTTAATCTCAAGGTCGTCCGACTCCGGCAGCTTCGTGGACAACAGGCTCCAAGGCAATCATTTCTCCATAAGGCCGACCGCCTACAGGGCCTTATCGAGGTTTTTCGCACCATGGGCACCAGGGGCATTACCAACCGCTATCCGGCCTCCAGGGTTTCCTTTGAACACCAAAAAACGGCATTTTTGTCGCTGGGTCTTTTAGGGCTGCTTGACGCAGCGCGCTCGCCATTCCGGAATTCCAAACTAGGCTTTGAAGAGGAAGGCTGAATTATTCTCTCCAAAATCCAAAAGCCTGAGAAGGGTGAGGCGCACTACCTCAAGATCTTGAACACCAAGAACATTAACGTCAGCCCTACATGTATAACGAATATCTTTGCCAGGTGGAGAGTTGGTGAGTTCCAGTCACAATTCGTTGGTGATCTTGAGCGCCTTCTTGAACCTGAGAGCGAGACCGGTATAGAGTCTACTTTAGAGCAGCTGCCCGCAGTGGCCTCTACCCGCTTAGATCTTGGATTCATCTCGTTTGTCAAAGGCCTGCGTGAGCAACCAGTGCCCGTTACTAACCCGGGGATATAACTATTTCTTCCGTATTTGAATCGCTTGAAGGTCTTTCAAAAGGCATCGTCCCTAATGGATGTAGACCCCGACGAGGGACATAGTTGGTTTTCTCTACTGTTGTTGGACTTGGGAAGAATCCTTGGCGGCATTTCCAGTGTATCCAAAGCCTGTAGGACTAATGAGCTCAGTCTTCCTGTTATGGCAGGGCTAGTGGCAATGCCTTGCAAGGATTGCCTTTTGAACAAGTTAGCGCTCATTGATGATTCGTGTTTGCTCAAATTGAGAGGACACTTGACGCAAGCGGCGAAAGAGAATGGATTGGTGAAAGGCAGACGGATAGCTTTTCACTTTAAAATCAGAGACTTCACAGGTGATGATGTAGAGCTCAAGAAAATTGGGAAAGCTCCTTCGCCGAAGCGCAAGGTTTGCTTTCCCGGCTTCCGTCCACATCTCTCCTGGGATGTGACTACAGGAGTTCCCATTACCCTTGAGATTCCCAATGGCAAGGCCAGAGCATCCACTACCATCAAGAGATTCGTGCGGGAGCTACTCGAAAAGCCTCTCGGGAATGAGGCTGTAGAACATGTGTATTTGGATAATGAGTGCACGGCGGAACATGTGTGGAGGTTCATTATGGATCCAGAGGAAGGTCTGGGTGCGGATCTAACGATGTGTATAAAACAGAATAAATGAGTCAAGAAACACATCAACTCGTTCCTTCTCTCGAACCCGAAATGGTCGTACTACGACGATGATCATGCTTATTGTGAGGAAGCATTTGCGATTTTCATTCAACAGACAAATAAGATCCTGCATCGTGTTCTCAAGCGGGAAGAATTGTCTGGTCAATTGAAGTGATTCGGTTCTACCCTGCAAGGATTGAGTAGTGATGGGATTCTACAAGAACAGAAAGCGCGATGGAAAATAGAGAACGGAATCAAAGATCTCGTTGACAACTATTTCTCAGACAACATTCCAGGCATTGACCCTCATCGCATCAATATCCACTATTTTGTTGTCACCCTTGCTCCTTTGCTTTATGAAATGCTTAGTCAGGATTATGAGATTGCCAGAAACCCAGACAGCACGAAAAGGCAGTCAGACAGCTTGAGGTCGGAATTCATGACCGGAAGTAACGCTGTCCTTTCCACAGAAAGGGACCAGCTCGTCGTTCAGTGCAAAGATTCATATCCTGAGAAGCAACACCAAGCGTTGGAAGCTCTCTTCGAGAAGCTGAACCGTGAGGCGAACCAAGGCCTCGCGTTTTTAGGCGGTCTGGGATTGAGGTTCGAACTTGCTTCACCGAGAACGACAAGGATGCGCAACCAACTCAAGCGAGCAGGGCTTGAAATCTGACCCCTCGGTTATCGGATTGCCATCGCGAAATCGGGGCTTCGAAATGTCTGCTTTTAGATAGCTGCCATCTGCCTATGCTTAACCGCGAATCGGACGAAAGTTAATATACTTGCTAACCTTCATTTCGAACATTAAAGTGCGCCGAGCGCTCTTCTTCCCCCGGATGGGCGGATACGCAACGTCGAAAATAGGCCGCGCACAAAAGACCTGCAGAGCAAGACATCTGACCTGAATAGATGCTCTGCAAGCGCGGCCGAATTGTGGAATTGTCGTTTACCGATGAACAGGTCGTTAAAGCCGCCATCGTGAAGCAGACATTCGGATACAGTTATAACAATCTGGCCTTTCACTTGGTCGCCCGAGTGGGAGGAAGTACCTGGCCTCTGCTCAATCGGAATGTGACAAAATACAACTAGTCTCGCAAAACATCGATTGACTCTCTGGACATTGTTATTTAACTTCTCGACTATATTCAAAATTATGAATTCTGAATTTACGTTTAACCTATGCAGACGATATTTCTATAAAATTGATGCGTAATCAAATCAGACGCATTTATAGAATACTTTTTCAATATCTTTACACAAAGAAAAATTACAGATTCTTTATGCAAAGAACTTTCGAAGAACTCGACGAGAGAACTCGGTCTATTCTTGGTATAACAAATTCACTTCCTGCTATTATCAAGCCCCTTCAAATCACGGCTCCTTTCGGCAAATCCATGCTGGTAGTCGCTCCGCACCAAGATGACGAGATCATAGGGTGCGGAGGTGCGATGCTGCTCCAACGCGAATCCAAGAGAAACCTTCGAGTTATGTTCACGCAGGATGGAGGTAACGAGCACGCCGAAGACGGTTTGACACGAGACGAAGCGGTCCGAATTCGAGAGAGCGAATCAAGACAGGTGGCGTTGGAGATGGGTATTGATGAGCCACGATTTCTTCGTCACAAGAGCCTCGAAGGAGAGGCCTTGCACGAACTGACCCGAGAGCTTTTGGAGGAGATTAGACGCGTTCGCGCTGACGCGATATTCACACCCTTCGTGCTCGATACCAACATTGAACACCGCAACACTAATTTTGCGTTGTCCAATGCTCTTCGCGAGTATCGGGGTAATCTTAAAATATTCGGTTACGAGGTATGGGCACTTACCATACCTAACGTCATACTTAACATCGACTCAGTTATGCACAAGAAGCGTCGGCTATTGGCATTGTACAAATCTCAACTGAGCGGTCGGGACTACATTAACGCTGTTACTGGTCTCAATATGTATCACACTATGAAGTGTCCTTCCGGTCTATGTAAGTATGCTGAGTGTTTTTTCGAAATTCCTTCTGAGCAATTTATACATATAATGAATGTTTTACGTTCAACAATTATCAGCCACTAATCATACAGCTAACAGAGTTAGCTAATTTTATTCTCAAGATTATGTCGACAAGTAAATTCCATTGGACTATTCGATCTGTCGATCCATCAGATTACCGTGAAACACTATTCAACCTATATCGCATCGTTCTGGGTAACACAACCGCGACCATCGATCAGTTCATATGGAAGTACGAAGATAGCCCATTAGGAAGAATGAAAGTCTGGTCGGCCTGGGACATCGATAGTGAAGATATGGTCGCAGCATTTTCCGCCTATCGAAGGCAATTCATTCACAATGGGCAAATCGTCACCGTATACCAGCTGGCGGATGCAATGGTCTGCCAGAGGTGCCGGGGCCGAGGAATTTTTTCCGCTTTAGTACAGAGAATATCTGAGGATTTGACCGCAGAAGCAGCGATTTTTCATTTCGGATATGCGAACAATCTTTCGGCCCCCATTTTGAGGAGATTTCCCATTTCCAGTGAGGTATATCATTCTCGCGTTTTTGTATACCTTAACGGATCCAGGGAGGCTTGCTCCACACTGTTCCCGTCCCGGCCGGTGCTTGCCCGAAGGATCGAGAGGATCGCCTCGCCTGTGATTAGGTTTTCCAACCGGCTTCGCGGACATTGCCGGAACCAGGGCACCTTCCTCGAGCCCCTTACCTTTTTCGACGATCTTCCCGAAAAGTGGTCGTTTGAAATGGCAAGTTACCATCAATTCTCGCCTTTCAGGAGCAAGGCGTTTTTGCATTGGCGAGCCATCGACGTTCCCGGGTGTCTCAAGGCTGATCTTCTTAACTATTGGTGCGTGTATTGCAACAGGCGAATCGGCTATTTTGTTCTTTATCGCGATAGGAAGCGAAACATCCTGAAGCTTATTGATCACTTGTGTGAAAGACCCAAGCATAACCTTGTTCGTTGCTTCAAAGCCCTTAGAGATTTCGCGATCAGAAACGATTATGATGCGATTACCACTAACATCGCAAGTCCCATTATTCAGAGAGCTCTCTCGAGAGTAGGATTCTTCAACATCAAGCCCGTTAGGTGTATTTTGTTTCTTTTGGATCGAAATCTTACCAAGCAAACAACTCTGGAAAAGAATTTTTTCATGCAATTCCCGATTGACCGGGATGTTATAGATTACTAATAATATTGTTTTCTATAATATCTATAGTTTCATTTTTATTCGTTTTGCCTTTTAAATAGAGCAAGGGAGCCGAATATTGCACTCATTCATCGCCAGGCATTTTTTCTATTTTCCGATGCAAAGAGTACGTAGTCAGAACGTCCGAAAGTACATGGCTGAGGTATTTCCCTTGGAGCGCCGATCTCTCGATCTTTTACATTCGCCTGCGAACAAGAGACTTGCGGCCTTAGTACGCTACGCCGCCGAAGAGGTCCCCTATTACAGGCAGCTATTCAGAGAGAGGGGACTCTCACCCTCCCAAGTCCAAACCTCCGAAGAATTATCCCACCTGCCGGTTTTATCCAAGACGGAGATTCTACGATATGAGGACCAATTGATCGCTCCCTCCTACTCAGGCAGAACATTCAAGAGAAAAACGGGTGGCTCCACCGGTATGACGCTTCACTTTCTCAAAGATGCGGATTCACTGGCTCGCAATGACGCCATCATGCATCGCTGTTACCGGTGGTACGGTATCGACATTGGTGACCGTCAGGTCCGCTTCTGGGGCGTCCCCGTCACACCAGACCTGCGGCGAAGAGAGTCTTTGAAGGACCTGCTCCTTAATCGGATTCGAATTTCCGCCTTCGACATCACCGAATCGAGCTGCAGGGACAGTATGAGGAGAATCAAACGTTTCCGTCCCCACTATTTTTATGGGTATACCACGGCCATCTACGGCTTTTGTCTGATCGCCAGCCGCCTTGGAATGGACTTGAACGAGTTGAACCTGAAGGCCGTCATATGCACCGCTGAGAAGATGTACCCTCACCACACCTCTTTGTTGCAACAGGTTTTCCGATGCCCGGTAGTGAATGAATACGGCTCGACGGAGAATGGTATTATCGCGTTTCAGTGCCGGAAGGGGAGGATGCACCTCATGGCGGATCACCTCATTGTTGAGTTTCTGGATGAAAGTGACCGTCCGGTCACTGCTGGTCAACAAGGCCGGATCGTGATTACCGATCTGTCCTCTTATGCCATGCCGATGATCCGATACGACATCGGCGACATCGGATCTCCTTCGGACGAATCGTGTTCCTGCGGCGTTACCCTGCCTGTGATGAATATCGTCGAAGGCAGAAAGGAGGACTTTATCCGGACAGCCGACGGAAAGCTCGTTCACGCCGCCTATTTGTGTTACACTCTCAAAGACGATGCGGTTCACGAATTCAAAATGTATCAACGCTCGCTCACTGATTTTCTCGTACAAATTGTCAAGTCTCCAAGATACACGGAAGACACGGAGTTGGCCCTGAAGAAGAAGCTCTACACGGAGTTGGGAAAGGAATCACGATTCCTTTTCGAATACCTTGATAGAATTCCAAGGGAGTCATCTGGAAAGCTCAGATATTTTGTTTCTGAATTGCCCCAATCGGCGAATTCTGTTTTCCGCCTCGGAGATTCCTGAACAGAACCATGGTTCGGGTGCTGCACCTGATATCGGGGGATCTCTGGGCGGGAGCTGAAGTGATGGCCTTCAATTTGCTGAAGGAGTTAAAGAACCTGGGACTCGTACAGGTTTCAGCCGTTGTCTTGAACGACGGCATTTTGTACCGAAATCTTCTTCAATCTGGTGTTGGCGCTTCCCTGGTGGACGAGGCAAAGTACCCTTTTCTTCGGCTTGGCGAAAGAATCAGAAGGATCTTACGCAACTTCAAGCCCGACGTGGTCCACGCACACCGATACAAGGAGAATCTTTTGGCCTGGCTCGCAACTCGAGGGTCTCCCGAAACCAGATTATTGACGACTCAACACGGCCTTCCCGAACTTCTGGGTGAAAAGGCCCATCTTAGATCGCGGATTGTAGCCGCTGCGAATTTCCTCGTAGTTAGGAAATTCTTCAACGTCGCGGTTGCAGTATCTTCTGACATCGCTCGTCGCTTCACGGAGGTCTATGGGTTTCCGAGTGCAAGGGTTCGCCAGATATATAATGGGATAAACCCCGCCCCACCAGACACACTGATTTTCTGCAAGACCCCTGGGCGATTTTGCATTGGCTCAGCAGGCCGGTTATTCAAGGTCAAGGATTTCCCACTGATGATAGAGACTGCTGCACTGGCGACGAGGGAGGAAAGAAGGGTTGTTTTTCTGTTGGCTGGGGAGGGCCCTGAGCGTAGTTCTCTCGAAGCACAAGTAGCACGCTTGGGTCTGAACGAAGGTTTCATTTTCCGGGGGCACGTGTCCAGCATGGAGACATTCTACCGCGGACTGGATGTGTACATCAACACATCCCTCCACGAAGGCATTCCCATGAGTATTCTCGAGGCTATGGGTTTGGGAATACCTGTTGTCGCACCTACCGTCGGTGGCATATCTGAAATAATAACTGATGGTGTCGAGGGATTTCTTATCTCTCAGAGGGATCCGCGACTTTTTGCTCAGAGTTGTCTCACACTCTTTAAGGATGCCGGTTTGCGCATGAGAATGTCCATGGCTGCTAGAAAGAGGATTGTAGAGAACTTCTCCGCAAACACGATGGCACACAAATATTCCAATTTGTACAATGAGCTAGTTTCCAATTGATTCAGGAATATTATCTCATTGTATTGGTGAGCTAAAAGATTCATATATGAGCAATTACGTTCCTGATCCAACTGCGCCACCACTAGCACATTGCTGGGATCCTTATGCTGAGGACCCAACGCTTAACGGAATCGATGAGCCAAGTCTGAAGACCACTTTTCGTGTCGATCCAGTCACCTTTAATCGCGTTTTTTTCGAACCACACAACATCTCATATATAACCGACTATTTCCTTCGCAAGAATCTGGACGTTCGTGTTGTCACCCACTCCAACCCAACAAACACTTGTTATGAGAAATCCATTATTCTTGGTAAATGGGACCCCCTCAATGTCGTTAAGGCGCTCTATTTCCAAGACAGCGAAGATGAGGTGCTTTACACCGCAGTGATTCCCGAAACCGGGTGTTTTGTCGACAAGGAGCACCTCATGCACGTTCTCGACATTCGGGGGCGGGGCACCTTCAAAAAGTCGAGAATATTGCCCCGCAATATGGATTTTGGAACCTGCTCTCCATTCGTGGTTCCAGAGGACCTTCTTGAAAACGGCGGTCCCGTCAAGAAAATTGTGTTCGATACTGAGACCCTGGTGTCCAAGAAGTACGAGAATCAGCTTGACGATTTTTCCTTCGGAATGGACCACAGGCTCTCCCTTCAACTCAATTACTATCACTGCTACAAAATGCTCAAGAACCGATACGGGAGCGCCATAGACGAGAGGGAAATTCTTACCCTTTCTTTCAAGGAGAAATTTCGGCGATCGAAGGGCCGGATTGAGATTCAATATGAATTCAAATCACTTAACTACCGTACCGCCCGCTTTATCAACGACAATCACGGTTTCGGGGATGTTTCCATCGTCAATGATTTTGTAGATGAGCTTGACCTCCCGGACGTACTCACGTCTCCTAATCGGATATCGAACAAACACAAGAGAGAAAGGGGTGCTGTGTGAAAGGCGAAGTCGCAGACAAAATAGGCCAGGATCTTTTTCGGTTTCAATCCGCACTTCAGCAGGGCGGCGTCTCCCTCCAGGAATATATTGAACGCTACTATATCCGGAGGTGGACGGAGGGGCCTTTGAAATATATTCTTGCAATCCGCACGAGCTTTGTCAACTCTATATTCGAATTTCTTCAGAGCGAAGGCCTGGTCAACATCGAAAAGCTGCAGATCAGCCCCCTGACCGATCCGCTGGCGCACGACGTGGAACACGTTCCCAGCATCGAGTACAAAGGACATAGTTATCTGCTAACACACAGTATGATATACGCAAAGTTTCTTGCATGTGTTAATCCTTCTATTATGGGAATCTTCGTTGATTCACCGAATATAAGACTAGAAATCGAAAGTCCTGATCACACCCAGAGGGGCAAATATCTCATCGATTTCAGCCAAATCGATCTTGAGATAAGACGCAATAGAGGCATAGATTTTGACAAATATCTTCACGCACATGAGTACGTTCGAGATTTACTAGTCAGAGACATGGAAAAAGCGATTGATTTTTTCGAAAGACTCATCGTTCATGCGGTTTCGCGACTATGTGAGCGACATGAGAGAGACTTCGCCGAATTGGGGGTTGCCATCAGGATTCCTCGAAGGCCCTTTCCGCGGTTTAGAAGGGATGAAGCTTTTGCAGAATATGGAAGAGATTTTGAAGTTGCCGTTGGGCAAACGGTTGAAGACCAGTTTTACTGGATAACCGGTCTCGTCCGAGAGAATTATGATCTCGTTTATCCGTACCTCCTTCCTGGCGGCAAGGTTTCTAATGAAGAAATCACATCGGACACGGTCTTCAATTACGACATTTGCGCCAAGAGCTTCCCTCTCGATGACAAGCAGCGGCCAACCCCCGGCCTTGAAATCCTTTCAGGCGGCTTGCGGGAGTGGCTTTTCGAAACCATAGTGGAGAGACTTTTGGACAATCGAATCATACCGAGCCGCCCCGTATTCAAAAATGGTTCCATTGAGAACATCCAAGAACTTGGGGGCTACGGACCATTCCTCCTGATGGCATCGCGAAAGAACAAGGATGGAACGAATTTCTTTCCCGAAACCTTTGGGGGTGGGATTGGTGTGGAGCGTACGCTTTTCGCGATTTGCCGCGGTCCTGCTGTTCAAAAGATCGAAGACATCACGTTTTTTGGCAAGAACCCTGACAGTCATCCGCTGTATCTTTTCTAAAAGCACTTATTGGACAATTTTGTCTTGAATGTCTCTCTGGTATTCAAATCGCTACTTGCGGACGTGGCATTTCGGATCCGAGTCCCTGACCGGGCAATCCACAGGAATGCCGAGAGGGGCCGTTTTATGGTTCTGATGTACCATCGCGTGCTCCCAAGGTCCGAGATCCAGCCGTGGATTCAGCCTGGGATGTATGTCAAGAAACATTCCTTCGAAAGACATATCGAGTATATTACGCGAAAGTTCCGACCCGTTCATCTCTCGCGACTTTGCCTGGCACCGACGCTCTTTTTCGAGGACTCCTCTCAAAAACCCCTATGCGCTGTGACCTTCGACGATGGTTGGCACGATTTCTACCTGCACGCCTTTCCCCTTCTGAAAAGGTACGAGATCCCCGCAACCGTCTTTCTGCCAATCCGGCATATCGATTCTTCGGATTGGCTTTGGTCCGACAGAATCGGTCGGCTCCTTTTCCACTGCCACACAAGTGGGAAGCCCTTGATCCCATTTGGATCCATTCCCAACGCTGAGCGATGGCTCTCACTGCTCGGAGACTTGAAAGGTGACTTTTCAGATAGCCTTGAAACGCTCATCGGCAAACTGAAGGCTCACCGCGTCGAGGTCATCGAAGAGCTGATAGACAATTTGGCAGGTTACCACAAATACGATCCAACCCCTCCGGTGAGGGCTTTTATTGACTGGAGCGAGGCCCAGGAAATGGCCCGGTCCGGAATCGTCGAATTTGGGTCCCACTCCTATTCTCACCCCATTCTCACAACCCTGCCGTTGGAGGAAACGAAAGAAGAACTTCGGCGCTCCCGGTCCGAGTTGCTGGACCGGGGCCTGGCAAACCCCGAAACGCTTTCCTTTTGCTATCCTAACGGAAGCTTTAGCAAGGAAATCGTCGCCGCCGTGAGAGATGCGGAGTACAAAGCCGCTGTCACCACCCTTTTCGGGTGGAACGAGAAGAGCGACGATCCATTCATGCTCAAACGGCTCGGGATGCACGAGGACGTCTCCAGCACCCCGGCACTTTTCGCCGCCAGGGTGGCGATGCTTTTCTGAGCGGAATGCGCAATGGACACCTTATTCGCACTCTCGGTCTTTCTGATATTCTACGCCTACTTCGGATACCCTTTGTCTCTCTGGGTAATCGGCCTGTTCAGGTCCCGAGACGTGAGGCGAGGCACTATCCGACCACGAGTTACCCTTCTCATCACGGCCTTCAATGAAGAAGCGCACATCGCCCAGAAACTGAAGAATTGCCTTGCCTTGGAGTACCCCGAAGACCGCTTGCAGATCCTTGTTGCTTCGGACGGGTCCACGGACAAAACAAACATCATCGTTGAACAACATGGAGCACTCGGGGTGGACTTGGTGACCATGGCCGAAAGGAAGGGAAAAGAAAACGCCCAAAAAGAGGCTCTGGAATATGCAACGGGTGAGATAGTGGTGTTTTCGGACGTGGCCACTCGTCTTGAACCGGACGGTGTAAAACAGATCGTTTCGAATTTTGCCGACCCGACGGTGGGATGCGTGAGCACCGAGGATCGACTGATCGACGAGGACGGGAAGGTGAGCGGAGAGGGGTTATACGTGCGTTACGAAATGTGGCTGCGAAGGCTGGAGACCCGGATCAGCAGCCTTGTCGGGCTCAGCGGATCTTGTTTTGCCGCCCGCAAAGACGTTTGCCGGGATTTCTCCGGGAAGATGCAAAGTGATTTTCGAGTTCTCATGTCCTCGGTGCGGATGGGCTTTCGGGGAGTGGCGGATCCGAAAGCGGTTGGATACTACCTTAATATCCTCGACGAACAGCGAGAGTACGAGAGAAAGGTAAGAACTGTTTTGAGGGGGCTTACCGTTTTTTTCAATAACTTGCAACTCCTGGATTTCCGAAAATATGGAATTTTCTCCTACCAACTCCTGTGCCACAAATTGCTCCGCTGGCTTGTGCCTTTTTTCATGATACTGGCGCTCTTGTCGAATCTGTACCTGGCATGGGGCAGCCCCATCTATTATCTACTACTCGTTCTGCAGGCCATGTTCTACTTCCTGGGTTTTGCCGGCATGTGGTCAGGAGCAAGATCTTGTCACTGGTTCATGAAGATACCCATGTTCTTTCTTACCGTCAACCTTTCCATTCTCACGGCTTGGTGGAGCTTTTTTCTGGGAAAGCGTATTACCATGTGGCAGCCATCAAGGCGCTAGTATTCGGCTTTCGGACAACGTTTTCGACAACGCCAGGAGAGGGGTGGCACCGCCAGGGTTCCTCATTTCAGGGAGAGAGGGATCACTCAGATGGGAGGCCGGTTTTGAAAAAACAGTCTTTGTTTATATCGGTGTGCGCATCTTTTCTGTTCCTTGGTGTTTTGACGTTCAGCACCTGCGCCCATGCCGCGATGGACGTAACCCTGCAGTGGACGAAAAACAGCGAGCCGGATCTGGCCGGTTACGATCTTTACTACGATACCGACAACTTGGAGGATTGGAATCCAGCGAGCCATGACTATCCGAGTAAAGTGGAATACAGCACGGACGGTGGAAATACCTGGACTGCCGTAAACCTGGTAGGATCTCCCCCCATTCGTGTCAACGACCCCGACGCGACGATGGCCAGATTTGTGGGTCTTGACGACGCGAAGAGGTTCTATTTCGCAATCCGCGCCTTCGATGGCCCCAAGGTCGGTTTGAACACGGTGGTATCGGGTCCCGGAGATTTCAGCGACATCGTGGAGGCGAACCCCCCGCCCCGTCTGATCGGTTTTTACGTGAACGGCGCGACCGGCACCGATCAGGTGTATACCAACAGCATGAGCAGGGAAGTGACCGTGAGGCTTGTCGCCGCCGACGACACGCAGGTGGTCGAATACCTGGTCCTTGATGGCGACGCGGATCCGACCCACGGAACTTTTCAAGTCCTGCCAGGCGGTGCCCAACAGAACCCGGACTTCACCGTTACCTTCGGCCCTCTTGACGATGCGGACGGCAACCGCACCCTTCGCGCCTGGGTGAAAGACAATGAGGGGGTTCAGAACCAGACCGCGGCCCTCAAGACCAACGTGTATCTGGACAGAGTGAAGCCGTCTTCGGCGATCGTCGCTCCTGCTGACGGCGTGAATCTCAAAGCTATTTTATCCATTTCGGGGACGTCGTCGGACGGGCCGGGAGCAGGAGTCCAAACGGTCGAAATCCAGGTCACAGACGGCACCAACTACCTCAAGGCAGACGGCACTTTCGGCACCACGGCAAACTGGTTTCCTCCAGGTGGGGGAACGGTGACCAACTGGTCGCATAACGTCAGTGCCGTGAGCTTTGTCACCGACACGACTTACACAATCCGCTCTCGCGCAACCGACAAGGCTGGTAATGTGGAGACACTCGCCTCCCCGACAGCTTTCATGTACGACGACACGCCACCCGAATCAGCAGTGCTCATAACATTTGCTCATTATAACGGGGCCAACTGGAGCCCGGCAAACAGCATCACCGGCTCGGCATTGGACACAGGGTCGGGCGTAAGCCAGGTGCATGTGCGCATCCGCCGCACTGACACAGGCTCTTATTGGACGGGTTCCGATTGGACGGGCGACGGGACAAGTTGGCTGCTCGCATCCGGAACAACGGGTTGGACTTATTCCCTCCCTGTCACCAACCTCAGCGATGGGGTCGACTACTCTGTTGAATCCCGGGCAATGGACAACGCCGGCAACCTTGAGACAACCCCGGGTTCCGACACCTTCCGCTATGATGCGACGCTGCCCACGTCCGGCGTTGCCATTGCACGCGACTATTACCGTGCTGCCAACTGGATACAGGCAACCTCCATCAGCGGCACCGCACAGGATCCGGGCACCGTCGTCTCCGGGCTGGCAATGGTCGAACTGCGCATACAACGTGACAGCGACGGCTCCTACTGGACAGGTTCCGTATGGGGCGGCGCCAGCGACTCCTGGCTTACGGCAAACGGCACCTCCAACTGGACTTACTCCCTCGGCGCCGGAAACCTCACCGACGGCGTCAACTACACCGTTCAATCCAGGGCCACGGACAACGCCGGCAACGTCCAGACTCCGCTTGGCTCCGATACTTTCCGCTACGACGTGACCCTGCCTGATTCGGCTGTTTCCATCGCCCGCGACCATTACAACGTCGACAACTGGATACAGGCCTCCTCCATTAGCGGCACCGCACAGGATCCGGGCACCGTCGTCTCCGGGCTGGCAACGGTCGATGTGCGCATACAACGCGACAGCGACGGCTCTTACTGGACAGGTTCCGCATGGGGCGGCGGCAGCGACTCATGGCTCACCGCAATCGGCACATCCAACTGGACTTACTCCCTCGCAGCCACCAATCTCACCGACGGCGTCAACTACACCGTGGACTCCCGTGCCTTGGACAATGCCGGCAACGTGCAGCCGAGCCCGACAACGGACACGTTCCGTTACGACGTGACCGTTCCCGACTCCGCCGTTTCCATCGCCCGGGACCATTACAACGCCGCCAACTGGATAGAGGCCGCCTCCATAAGCGGCACCGCACTGGACCCGGGCACCGTCGTCTCCGGGCTCGCAACCATAGAGGTGCGCATACGACGCGACAGCGACGGCTCCTACTGGACCGGTTCCGCGTGGGGCGGGGCCGGCGACTCCTGGCTCACCGCGAGCGGCACCTCCGACTGGACCTACACCCTCGGCGCCGGCAGCCTCACCGACGGGGTCCACTATACCGTGGGGTCCCGGGCCACGGACAACGCCGGCAACGTGCAGACCGCACTTGGCTCCGATACCTTCCGCTACGACGTGATCGTTCCCGAGTCCGTTGTCTCCATCGCCCGGGACCATTACAACGCCGGTAACTGGATAGAGGCCGCCTCCATAAGCGGCACCGCACAGGACCCGGGCACCGTCGTCTCCGGGCTGGCTACGGTCGAGGTGCGCATACGACGCGACAGCGACAACTCCTACTGGACGGGTTCCGCATGGGGCGGGGCCGGCGACTCGTGGCTCACCGCAAACGGCACCTCCGACTGGACCTACTTTCTCGGCGTCGCCAACCTCAACGACGGGGTCAACTACACCGTTCAGTCCCGTGCCTTGGACAATGCCGGCAACGTGCAGACCGCACTTGGCTCCGATACCTTCCGCTACGATGTGACCCTGCCTGATTCCACTGTTTCCATCACCCGCGACCATTACAACGCCGCCAACTGGCTGGAGGCAAGCTCCATAAGCGGCACGGCCCAGGACCCCGGCACCGTGGTCTCGGGCCTGGCAAAGGTCGAGGTGCGGATACGACGCGACAGCGACTGGTCCTACTGGACCGGTTCCGCATGGGGCGGGGCCGGCGACTCCTGGCTCACGGCAAGCGGCACCTCGGACTGGACCTACGCCCTCGCAGCCACCAATCTCACCGACGGCGTCAACTACACCGTGGAGTCCCGTGCCTTGGACAATGCGGGCAACGTGCAGCCGAGCCCGGCAACGGACACGTTCCGTTACGACGTGACGGTTCCCGAGTCCGCCGTTTCCATTACCCGCGACCACTACAACGCCGTGAACTGGCTGGAGGCAAGCTCCATAAGCGGCACGGCCCAGGACCCCGGCACCGTGGTCTCGGGCCTGGCAAAGGTCGAGGTGCGGATACGACGCGACAGCGACGGGTCCTACTGGACCGGTTCCGCATGGGGCGGGGCCGGCGACTCCTGGCTCACGGCAAGCGGCACCTCGGACTGGACCTACGCCCTCGCAGCCACCAATCTCACCGACGGCGTCAACTACACCGTGGAGTCCCGTGCCTTGGACAATGCGGGCAACGTGCAGCCGAGCCCGGCAACGGACACGTTCCGTTACGACGTGACGGTTCCCGAGTCCGCCGTTTCCATTACCCGCGACCACTACAACGCCGTGAACTGGCTGGAGGCAAGCTCCATAAGCGGCACGGCCCAGGACCCCGGCACCGTGGTCTCGGGCCTGGCAAAGGTCGAGGTGCGGATACGACGCGACAGCGACGGGTCCTACTGGACCGGTTCCGCATGGGGCGGGGCCGGCGACTCCTGGCTCACGGCAAGCGGCACCTCCGACTGGACCTACTCGCTTTCGGCCGCCAACCTCAACGACGGAGTCACCTACACCGTGGAGTCCCGTGCCACGGACAATGCCGGCAACGTGGAATCCTCCTTCGGTTCCGACGCCTTCACTTTCGACATCACGCCGCCCGTAACCCCGGTGATCACCACGGATGGCGGCAGCGGCCCCGGCAAAGACTACTTTGCCACGGTTGCGGCCATCACACTCGAAGGGACCTATGACGGATCGGATACCGTGACGGTGCTTGTCAACGGCTCATCCAATGGAGTGGATGTCTTTCCCGGAGAGAACAAGTGGCGGTACACGGGCACGTTGGCGTCGGGAACGAACCTGTTTTTCGTGGAAGTGGTGGACGCGGCGGGAAACATGTCGTCGGACAGCATTGAGGTGGTTTTCGATGCTCCCGCAGCAGGTTACCTCGTGGATCACGTGATACCGTCCGACCGCGCAACCCAATCCACGGATGGTACGGGGACCATCAGCATCGAGTTCAAGATCAAGGACCCCTCTGAAAACAAGTGTACCCTGCATACTTTTGAGTACACCGTAAACGGGGGCATCGATTGGATGCAGCCGACAAACGGAGACGATTCCGACTGCCTGTCTCCGGGGTGGCGAGACAACGGCGGCCTGCAATACAGCACTGCGACATCCTTTGCGGACGCCTCCGCATATACCTTCACCTTCAACACGCAGCATCCGGATGTTACGGGGCTGACCTCCTTGGACCAGGAGGATGTGCGTGTGCGATTCGTGGCCAACGACGGCACGTACGACAGCCTCGAACCCGCGGCCACCGAGAACTTCCGCGTCGACAACGAGTCTCCGACCGTGGCGGTCTCCTACGGCGCAGATACGGGTCCGTTCCGAGATGAAGATACCGTGACCGTGGTGGCGACGTTCACGGACCAGAGCCCCATTGAAGGTACACCGCAAATACGGATCGCTTTTGCAAGAGATGCCCATGTCGCCTTCACTCCCATGAGCCCCACCGAAAGCGACAAGGTGTGGACCTACACCATGGACGTGCCTCCCGGAAACGACGGCACCGCCGCCATCACCGTCACGGTCACCGATGCCTTTGGAAACCCCGTGGGCGCCCACACGGGCAACACCTTTGTCGTGGACAACACCGGTCCCAACGTGGCATTTTCCTACTCTCCCGACAGGCCTTACAGGGCCGCGGATACCGCGGTCATGGTCACCGCCACGTTCACCGACGTGAACCCCATCAGCGCCTCCCCGCAGATCTCCATCGCTTTTGCCGGCGGCGCGACGATCGCGGCCGCGGACATGACCCCCAGCGGGGACAACAGGGTATGGACTCACTCCCTCGACGTGCCCGCAGGCAGCGACGGCATTGCCGTCGTGACCGTGACGGGCTCCGATGTGGCGGGCAACCCCGTGGGGGCACATACCGGCAACACCTTTGTCGTGGACAACACGGCCCCCACGGTGTCCTTTTCCTACTCGCCGGACAGGCCTTACACGGACGGGGACACCGCGGTCATGGTCACCGCCACGTTCACCGACGTGCACCCCATCAGCGGCTCCCCGCAGATCTCCATCGCCTTTGCCGGCGGCGCGGGCATTGCGGTCGCGCAGATGACCCCCACGGCGGACAACAGGGTATGGACTCACTCCCTCGACGTGCCGGCAGGCAACGACGGCATCGCCGTCGTCACCGTCACGGGCAGCGATGCCGCCGGAAACCCCATAGGGGCCCATACCGGCAACACCTTTGTCGTGGACAACACCCGTCCCACGGTGTCCTTTTCCTACTCGCCCGACAGACCCTATAGGGAAGCGGACACCGCGGTCACGGTCACCGCGACGTTCGCCGACGTGCACCCCATCAGCGCCTCCCCGCAGATCTCCATCGCCTTTGCCGGCGGCGCGGCCATTACGGTCGCGCAGATGACCCCCACGGCGGACAACAGGGTATGGACTCACTCCCTCGACGTGCCGGCAGGCAACGACGGCCTCGCCGTCATCACCGTCACGGGCTCCGATGCGGCGGGCAACCCCGTGGGGGCCCACACGGGCAACACCTTTGTGGTGGACAACACCCGTCCCACGGTGTCCTTTTCCTACTCGCCCGACAGACCCTACAGGGACACGGACACCGCGGTCATCGTGACCGCGACGTTCACCGACGTGCACCCCATCACCCCATCGCCGCAGATTTCCATCGCCTTTGCCGCCGGTGCGACGGTCACGGCCGCGGACATGACTCCCAGCGGGGACATCAGGATATGGACTCACTCCCTCGACGTGCCTCCGGGTAACGACGGCATCGCCGTCGTCACCGTGACGGGCACCGATGCCGCGGGAAACCCCGTGGGCGCCCATACCGGCAACACCTTTGTGGTGGACAACACCGGTCCCACCGTGGCCATTTCCTACTCACCCGACAGGCCCTACAAGGACGGGGACACCTCGGTCATCGTGACCGCCACGTTCACGGACGTGCACCCCATCACCCCATCGCCGCAGATTTCCGTCGCTTTTGCCGGCGGCGCAGCGATTGCGGCCGCGGACATGACCCCCACAGCGGACAACAAGGTATGGACTCACTCCCTCGACGTGCCCGCAGGTAACGACGGCACCGCCGTCATCACCGTGACGGGCACCGATGCCGCGGGAAACCCCGTGGGCGCCCATACCGGCAACACCTTTGTGGTGGACAACACCGGTCCCACCGTGGCCATTTCGTACTCACCCGACAGGCCCTACAAGGACGGGGACACCTCGGTCATCGTGACCGCCACGTTCACCGACGTGCACCCCATCACCCCATCGCCGCAGATTTCCGTCGCTTTTGCCGCCGGCGCGACGGTCACGGCCGCGGACATGACCCCCACAGCGGACAACAAGGTATGGACTCACTCCCTCGACGTGCCTCCGGGTAACGACGGCATCGCCGTCGTCACCGTGACGGGCACCGATGCGGCAGGAAACCCCGTGGGGGCACATACCGGCAACACCTTTGTCGTGGACAACACGGCCCCGGGGGTCGTGACCATCGTCAAGAGCGTGCCGGAAAAGGAACAATGGTCGAGCATCAATAGGGCCACGGTTGAGTGGACCCCCGCCCAGGACCCGGGCGGCAGCGGTGTGGCAGGCTATTCCATCCTCTGGGACACCCATGCCGCCACAGTGCCTGACGCGACCATGGACATCGGTCCCGTCTCCCGAATCACCGGCGACGTATTGCCCGACGGACAAGACCACTATTTTCACATTCGTGCGGTGGACGCGGCAGGGAACCCGGGAGAAACGACCCACTACGGTCCTTTTTTCATAAGCACCCGGTTCCATATCACCGTAACGGACATCTACGACGGAGATTCCACGGCCCTGGTGACTTCCGATACCATGCCCTACACTCTCACCCTTGCGGGGCACGGCAGGGAGGGACACCGGGACTATGTGTGGTCCCTGACCCCGGGGGACCCTTCCCGGCACGGGACCGTCAGCAGTGACCGAGGGACCACCGTCGTATACACCGCCCCTCCCTCCACGGGCCCTCACACCATGGTTTCGGACGCGGTGACCCTCACAACCGCCGAACCGGGAACCGGCCTGTCCTTCACCACGACGATTCGTGTCTACAACCCGGTCCGTGTGGTGGACCCGACCGGGACCCTGGGCATGACCACCACGGGAAAGGCTTCCACCTTCTCGATCACGGCACAAGGCGGATCAGGCACCTACAGCTATTCCACCAGTGATCCGGACCATCTCGGGGTGAACGCCGACGGGGTGCTCACCGCAAAGACCAAGGGGCGGTACACGGTAACCGTCTGGGACCCCCTGCCGGGCCACGGCAAAGAAGATCGCGAGGACGGGTTCAGAGAAACCGCCCAGGTCGTGGCGGTGGAAGAACTGCGCGTCTCACCGGAAACGTCGGACATCCAGGCAGGGGAAACACAGGGGTACTCCGTAACAGGCGGGACCGACGCAAGGGCCTTCTGGACCCTGGAACCTCCCGAAGCGGGAACGCTTTACATGCTAAACGGCGTCACGCCGCTTCCCGCGGGAAGGACCCACGCGAGTTGTCTTTTCAAGGCATCAACGGCAGTGAGCGACAATACCGCCTATACCATAACGGCCCGTGACGGCACTTACGGGACCACCGTGTTTGCAGCGGCCACAGGCACGGTGTACCCTGCCCTGAGAATCACGAACTCGCCGCCGGACTACGATGGGGCCGACCCCGACACCTGGCCGATCATAGGATACGACGCGACCACGACCCTCGTGGCCGAAGGCGGAACGGGCACCTGTGACTGGCAGATCACAGGACCGAACGGGACCGCTTCGGTCCATACCATCTTGGCCGGCACCAATATCCTGAAAACGGACGCGTCCACGTTCCGGCAGTGGGTGGCCGACTACGGGGCCGGTGTGTACACGATCAGCGTGAGCGATCCCGACAGCCTGGGCAAGTCCGTGGTCTTGAAAGTCAAGGCCCCGGTGTACCTGTCCTACGAGGGGGTGGAAAGGCAGCTCCTCTCGCTCACCTCTCTATCCGCCCCTCAACGGTTCACACTCGTCGGGGTCCCCCCAGGCCGGCCGTTTACCTGTGCGTGGTCCCTTGTGAACCAGGCGGGAAGCCCCATCGACAGCCCCGGCTTTGGGGGTATCGATCCCATGGAGTCCTCTGCCGGCGTGCAGTCCCAATTCATTCCCGACCCAGCCTATCAAGGCACCCCGGTGACGTTTCGCGTCCGGGCCCAAGTGGACACCGAGACGCTCCGATCACTTGGCATCCACACGGCCCACTCGGTTTTCCTGGGCCTCATCGCCATGATCCAACCGCAAGGAAGCGTCGTGGACCATGACGGAGCGCCTTTGAACGGCGTAACGATCCGGTCCGATGCCAGTGCTTACACGACCACTACCGCCCATGGCGGCAGCTTCGCGTACACTCTCCTTGCCAGAACGGGCGCCGTGTATAGATTGACCTTTTCGAAGGAAGGCTATGTGAGCACGGTGAGGAATTATTCGGGCTTCGAATCTCTCCACGACGTTGTCCTGCCCGCCGTAACCGCAGCGACTTTCGATCTTGTCACCGGTATGTGCCGGTCCTACACGGGGACCAACCTGGAGGGAGTGGTCATCACACTGAAAAACCCCGACTACCCGACAACGGCCGTATCGGACGCCTCGGGATGGTATACCGTGGCGGTGGACAATCGAGCCCAGCCTTATGCGTTCACAGCGACGAAGCGCGGATTCAGGACGGTCGAGTTTTCCTCGACAGCGGGGAGAAAGGACCTGACCCTTGTACGGCAGACCGGGCTCGTTACCCGCACCTTTGGGGACCCTGCCAACGATGAGGTGCAAATCGGCGTTTCGGCCCTGCCTGCTTTCGACGGCTCGCCGAATGAAATCGTGGTGGAACCCGGGCCTCCCATCAACACACTAGCCGCCCCGGAAGCCGGAGTGTACACGATAACCCATGCCCCCTACGGGGGTTTTACCCTGACCATCAAAGGGGACACCACCGAAGACAAGGACGCCACGACAGGGTATTACGCCTCCACGACCGTTTCCTTCACGGCGCTTTCCGGCGGCGCCGGCCTCACCACGACCACGGAGACTCGGAGTGTGGTTTTGGGTGTGGCCCTGTCTTTCGCCAGCAGCGACCCCTCCTCGGCGTCCTCTTTCACCATTCCACCGGACGGGTTGCAGGGGGAAAACATACCCGCCACTGTGGAGGGCACCATAGACGAGTACGAGGGGCTGGTTTCCACGGCGCTCACGGGTAAGGTGGTCGACATCCGCGTGATGGATGACCTCGGCCGTTCCCTGGGGGACCCTGGGGACCCCGAGGACCCATTGAAAAGGCTTTTCATAACACTGGAATATGGGCCACCCATAACCCGGGAGGGGCTCGAAACCGGTGCCTGGATGGTATACTCCGCGCCTACCGTGGAGGACCTTCTCGCAGGCAGGGTCGTTCCTGTTCCCGGCCCCTATGTGGTGGATGCCAATACCGTCACCTTCTCTGTGGAACACCTCTCCGCCTTCGGCTTGGGAGCGGTCCTTTCCGCATGGACCGCCATAGCGGCCGGAGGCGGCGGAGGCGGAGGTTGCTTCATCGGTTCTGCGTCCGTCGGTGTAAAGCGCCTCGGCACCCTGCTTGTCCTATTCGTGTTCGTGATACTGCCGGCGATGTGGCGGTTCAGCAGGAGAGCCCGCAAGAAGATGGAAGGTACCCCGTTGGAGGAGATCCGGTCGTGACGGACGGTGACCAACCGGTAAAACCCAAGGCCTATCCGGTGTTGCCGGGTACCGGGTTAAAAGCAATACCCGTGAATGGGTCCCTTTTGGGACTTTGACCGACTCGCTACAATTCCCCCCTTGAGGGGGGCAAAGGGGGGTGTTTCCCGGCTCCCAAAATCCTCCACACCCCCCTCAAGGGGGGAATTTCGACGTAGCCGTGCAAAAGGGCCTCTTGGTGACAAGAGGCCCTTTTTTTGTTTCCGATTTCGGAAGCGGCGTGCCGCCGCTTCCTTACAGGTTGTTTGCCGCATCGTACCACGAAAAACCCAGGGCCCGGACCGCCTCGAACCTGAGGTGTCCGATTCACGCCCGTGCCTATGGGGCTGCCCCGGCACGGGTGTTAGCCGGCACGGGTTGACGATTCACGTATACTGCGTACGGTCACACCCCTCGCCCTCTGCGGTCGGGGTGGAGGTGTAAAAACCCGTTGCGCGCGGAAACGGCCCTGTTGAGCCTTTCCGGTCAGCTTCTTGCGGCCCATACCGGCAAGGCCGAGGAGCCCGCCGCCCAGAAGCAGCAGCGTGGCGGGTTCCGGAACGGGCTGGTAGGTGACGCCGTCAAACAGAATGGCGCATGAAAGTGCGTTGTCGAGTCTGTTGGCCACCCCGAATTGCAGGGTGAACGACCCACTGGAAGGGGCCGTCCACGACCACAGTTCCCACGCACCGTCATTGTGGTTCCCGAGGGTCGAGACGTCTTTGCTCCACAGCACCTGATCGCCCTGAAGGATCTTGACATAGGCGTCGTCGTTATAGGGAAGATAATCCCAGGCATCAAATGCGGCATAGCCGGTCAGAACATCGCCCGCTCCGACCGAAAACACCTGGGTCGCCGTGGTGTAAACATCCTGATCGCCGGCAAACAGGATGGCAAAATAGTTGCCCTCCTGGGGTGTGTACGTATGACCCAGATCGCTCAAATGCGATGTCACGACGTCATACACCCCGGTGCCGCCGATCGTCCAACCGGTAAAATCGCCGGTTTCAAATCCCGGGTTGCTCAGGGCGGCCTGGACGGATTGGCCGCCGGCCAGCAGAAAAACACCCAATAACAAGACAATCAATTTCTTCTTTGGAGCCTCCTCCTTCTTAACCACGAATATATTGCGTGCGGCCATAAATCGCAGTTTCCTGTATCCCCATCTCCCTCCCGGGCAAGGGTCGGGTGAGGGAAGAAAAAGCCCGGTTGGTGGCCGCCCAAGGTATACTTCCGGGCCCGGCGGCCCCGGGGAAATGAAACACATCGCTGCGTCTCCGTGCAGACCTCGAGCCGAAAAGGAGCCTTTGGAGACATCCGAATAACGACAACGCAAAAACCCGCCATCGGGTCGCTGAAGTCCCCCCCACGGCCTCAATTTCCCGTCGCCATTACAATTTCAAATGCAAAGCAACACCTGTGCCGAAATGAAGCGTAGCTATTTTTATGGTTTAGATTCAAAGTGTTAGGAAATATCGGGCATAAAGACGCAACCGCTATGGGAAGAATCGATGATCTCATTGTGGTAATGCAATGCCACTTGTGAGTAGATTCGGCTACTCGGGTTCCCCGGCCGCCCGGGTGTTCGACTAACCCCAATACCCGTGAACGAAACCGCTTTAGACTCCCGGCTACCGCCAGCCCTGTGCTTTCTCGGCAACGAGAAAGGCTGTCAGGTCATCGTGGAGCGCATCTCGACTCGATTCCCCCCTTGAGGGGGGAATGTCGACGCCAAATGCGACCGAGGAATGAAATGAGGACCTTATATCCCAAGCAGATTCATTCACGGGTATTTCGAGTACCCCCATGCCCGGCGCAGGCACAACGAAGGATGAAAACCCGTCTTGCACTCCCCCTTTGGAACCGGGGCTTGGGGGGATTTTCATATTAAGGTGGGGGAAAAGAAAAGGGCGTCGAGACGACCGGGCGGCGGCGCTTTTCACTTTAAGGGGACGGACCTGTGCGGCGGCGGAGAACTGCGTTGAGGCCTTGATCATGGTTCGGGCCGGATCCGACCAAATGTGGAAGGGTTTTCTTGGTGGGCATTGCTCACCCTGCGAAAACCTCGGAGCTCATCCGGTGTTGTCGGGTGTCGGGCGAAAAGGAGGACCAGCAGGCCAGGCAGGCGCGAAAGGATCACTTTGCCTTTCGACGCAAACGAGGGGGGTGAGCGCTTGCAGTTGCCTGGGAGCGCGGCCGTCTCGCCGGCTCTTGGGCTGCGTGCAGGATGCCCGCGCTACTACCGGCAAAGCGATGGACCATCGGGCGGGAGCACGCGGCAACACCGGACGAGCCGGCCTCGATGCCGGCGCCGGGCCAATCATGTGGGAACGGCGCGTCCCGACGTGCGGCCCGCAGTACACGAGACCCGCGCGGCCGGAACGATGATCGAGGCTTGCGTTGACACGGAAGGCCGCAACGACTATCAATGCCCTATCCTTATACGGGGCGCCTCCACAAACTGCGCTTCTTATAGCCTCCCCCCGGCCTTCTTTCGGAGGCCGGGAGGATGTAGCAAATCGCAATTTTATAGTACATTGAGGACCTTGATCATCGTTTCGACCACATCCGACCAAGTGCGCAATACGTTCTTATTGGTGGGCGGTGCCCACCGTACGAAGGCCTCGATTCCGGCGCGGAGCCAAGCGTGTGAGAAGGCGTCGACCAAAGTGAGGCCGGCGGAAGACGAGACCGGCCCGGCCGGCATGACGAGCGAGGCCTACATTGAGTCACCCTGGGGCGGCGGGTTGCGTGCACTCCGCTTCCCGTTCGGCATGCTTGGTTTTGGAGAACTCCCGGTATGGGCTTCACGCACTTCTCGGGAGTGAGAAGGACCGGAAGATGAACATTCTTTTGCCTCGCGATGAAAACCAATATATCGAGTTTGAGTCCGAATCCGTCAAGGCCATGGAACTGCTTGAGGAGATCGTTGCCTTCGCAAACGGAGAAGGGGGGGAGATATGGCTGGGTGTGGAAGACGATGGCACCGTGTCGGGACTGTCCCGTTCTTATGAGGAAGATGTGATGAACATCTGTCGTACCGCCTGTATTCCGCCTATCGTACCTCGGTATGAGGCACTGGATATCGGAGGGAAGCAGGTGGGGCATATTCACATCCCGCGGGGCAAGGACAAACCTTACTACACCAGCCGGCAGAAATACTTCGTGCGAGTGGGAAGCACCAAGCGGGTGGCCGCAAGGGAGGAATTGATCCGCCCGTTTCAGGCCTCCGGCGCGATCCACTATGATCTTGTGGAGGTCGATCGGGCGGCTGTGAAAGATCTCGACCTGGGCCAAATCGGCACCTTTTTCGCTCGGTATAATATTTCCTTCTTCGATGAACCGGAAGAAGAGCGTGTCAGGTTGATGACCCATTCGGATATGCTGGGTGAGGGGGGGCACCCCACCCTTGCCGGTCTCCTGGTCTTCGGATTGGCACCGGAGCGCTTCCTGACGCAAAGCGGGATCTTATTGGCGCATTTCGACGGACACGAACTGGCGGCTGATCTCATTGACAAGAAGGCCATCCTCGGCCCCCTGACCCGACAGGTCGAACACGGTCTCGCTGCGATCAAAGCCACTAGCCGTAGGTTCGCGCATCATTGGGGCCAAGCGCGTGGAGGCGCCCCATTATCCCGACCGGGTTTTTCGCGAGTTGCTGGTCAATGCCTGTGTGCATCGCAACTACAGCCTGCATGGGGCCCAGACACGGGTCTTTTTGTTTGCCGACCGGATGGAGGTTATAAGTCCCGGCCGGCTTCCCAACACGGTGAGCATCGAGAAGCTATACGTGGGTACGAGTTTTGCCAGAAACCCCGTTCTCGTCCGACTCATGGAAAACCTGGGCTACGTGGATAAGCTTGGCCGAGGCCTTCCCATGGTTTGCCAGGAAGCAAAGAAATTGGGCGTGCAGGTGCGGTTCATCGAATCCGGCGAGGAATTCAAGGTGGTGCTTCCCCTGCCCGGGCCGGCGGGTCCTGAAGCCTTGTAGCGCTTACCCTGAGAGGGCGAAATGGATCCAGCCGGTTTCAGACAGGTCTTCAAGGGGGCCCCTGCTTGCCTCCTGGGAGCATCCACCCATGGCGAACGCACGGTATGAGCTCTTGTACATCCAGGGAAACTCGTCCGACAATGGGGGTCACCGATCTTAGAAAGGGAATCATTGAAACGTTCCGGTCCTTCAAACCGGAGAGGATAATTCTTTTCGGGTCAGTGGCCAGGAAGGAACAAGACGAGGAAAGCGATGTGGATCTGATCATCGTTTATGAAACAGACAAGCGCTTTCTCGACAGGCTCCAGGAACTTTACGATAGGTGGAACATACCGAAGGCGGTCGATATTCTGGCGTATACTCCTTCTGAATTCAAGGATATGCTCTCACAAGACGGCTTCTTGCAAAGTGTAGTGAAGGAGGGTGAGATTATCTATGAAGGAACCTGTGAAGGAGGCCAGGAGATGGTTCCTGCAGGCCGAAGATGATTTGAAGTTCGTGCAATGGGTTGCACGGGAGGGCCTGTTCTTCGACAAGGGGTGCTTCATCGCGCAGCAGGCGGGCGAGAAAGCCTTGAAAGCGTGTCTCTATGCCACAGGAAAGAGGATCGTCCTGGGCCACAGCATGTTTGAAATGGTCCTGGAATTGACGGTGAAGGATCGCTCTTTTGAGACCGTAACGGACGAGGCAAGAAGGCTTGACCGGTTCTATATCCCCACCCGTTATCCGAATGGGCTGCCGGGAGGGTCTCCTTTCCAGGCTTTCGCTGCACGAGATCTTGATGGCGCACTGAGGGACCTGAAAAAAGTCGTCGATGTTGTCCGCACATTCCTCGGTGAGGACTGCGATCATGAGGGCACTTCCAAGGAATGATGAACCTTGCGCGGCCGCAAGGCGCCCTTTCTATGCCCTCACCCCGTCCCTCTCCCAGGGGGCGAGGGGGATGTAGGAAATCGCGACTTGTGACCGCGCGGAGTATGGAAAACCCCAAATTGCGAGCGTACAAATCATAACGATCCCGTGCGGTTGTGCGGGGCAGTCCCGACGGTTGGGCGGCCGGAAGCATGGTCGGAGGCCGGGGGATCGGTCCCTGCCGTGGCCTGTCGGGGCGGTGCGGCGCCTTCTCGGTCATTTGCCGCCGGTCTGTCGAGTCAATGGGTCGTCAGCAATTCCCAACCTGGACCTTCAACACCCCCCGTTGCCCCCTCAAGGGGGGATTGGCGGGCGAAATCCCGCCTTTGAAGGGGGATTAAGGGGAATGTGAAAAGCTGATATGGCACGAAATGAGAATTGCTGATGGGTCATCGGTCCGCTTGTTCCCGAAGTGGGGTTGCGACAAGGGGATGCTTATGGTCGACAGAAGCAACGATTGGTTGTTGCAGGCAGAGAGAGACCTGGACCAGGCCATCTCTTCCCAGGCCGAGGGTCGGCACGAATGGGCTTGCTTTGCGGCCCAGCAGTCCGCGGAAAAGGCGGTCAAGGCGCTTCACCTCTTTCTCGGGCAGGAAGCCTGGGGTCATGTCATAGCAAAGCTGCTCGACGAACTGCCTGTGAAGGCCCCCGAGGACCTGATCGACAAGGCCAAGGTCCTCGACAATTTCTATCTGCCCACGCGTTATGCCAACGGGCACCCCGAAGGGGCCCCTTTTGAGCATTACGGAAAGCTGCAAAGCGAGGATGCCATTTGTTATGCCGGTGAGGTCCTTGAGTTCGTCCGTGCTGAAATGGCCTAGTGGGGAAGCGGTGAGACAAGCCCTCGGCCGCTGGGCAAGGGAGGAAGTGCCGAAGCACCGGGAACTCATCCGTCTTGGATACTTCGGCTCCTTTGCCCATGGTGATTGGGGAGTGGGAAGCGATCTCGATTTAGTCGCCGTTGTGTCCGAATCTTCACAACCTTTCGAACGGCGCAGCCTTTCATGGTCGCTGACTTGCCTCCCGGTGCCTTCGGATCTTCTGATTTACACCGAAAGGGAATGGGATTCGATGCAGGAGGGCGGCACCCGCCTTGCCCGGACCTTGGCACGCGAGACCGTATGGATCTATGAACGGGGATCTTGAAGGGAAAAGGGATCATGGGGCACAAATACTGCCATGGCGTCGCGTGAAATGGGTGAAAGGCCTCGATCCTCGTTCCGGCCACGCGCCCCCTCGGGACCCGAACCCCCGGGGTCCGCAGCCATCACCCAGGCGATACCCATCATGCACTGGGAGTAAGCAAACTTCATGCCGAAGGCTGCCGGAGTTCCTTCCTGATGAAATCCCAGGCATTCTCTGCGCCGGCGACCAACCCCTGAAATGGTCTTGGGGGAAATACAATTCCCATTTGGGAAAGCAAGTGCCAACTCTTGGCAGCAATACCGGTTTCGCCCCCCCAAAAAAAGCCCCGCACACAGGCAGGCATCGATGAGCTTTCCGTCCACGATCGACCGCCGTGCGATTATGGTTGCGGCCACACCACGGTCCCCTCACCCGGACCCTTTCCGTCGAAACAAGAAGGAGCACCGAAGGACGGGTCGCAAGGATGAGCAAGGGCCGATTTTCGATTGCGCCCAAATCGCTCCCCCTTGCGGGAGATGTGGCGGTTGAGGGTTCTGAAAACGCAGTGAGCAGGGTGGCACAGACCCCCAAATAGACCGGAGGGCGGATGGCACCGCTAATCTGATGGGGGGTGTGAAAGAGGTGCGGGCGGGTTCGCGTCGAGGGCGTCGAAATTCAGGATGTCCATGTAGTCCCATTGCCTGTAGGCAAGGAGATACATTCCCCTGGCCGTGGCCAATGGTATGAAGGAGTCCTCGAACCGTATGGACGCGAAGATGGGTATCAGGGCAAGGGCCCGGTACTCGGGAAAGAGTCTCCGGAATCTCTCCATGTTTTTCTGGAAGTCGTCCAGGTATCCCTCTCGCGGGGAGCTCTTGGTTTCCACAAGAAACACACGACTCTCGCCTACGGCAATGATATCGAATTCCCCACGAAGGTCTTCTTTCTTGTCCCTTTTCCTTACGTTCACCGCAAGGTAAAGAACATCTTCTCCGAAGTACTTCTTGACGACGGGGCGGATTGCCGGGACAACGATATCCTCCACAATGGTTCCCATCTTGTTGGCCAGGGCGCCCCATTGTTTGTTCATCTCTCTTCGCTCAAGCCTTGCCTCGTCCTTGAAATCCTTCATCTCGTCCTTGAAGTCTTTCATCTCGCTCTTGAAAGCGAGCATTTCCCTGCCAAGTTTTCCAAGCGCGGTATTGGTCTGGACGATGAAGTGCCCCAGCAAAGCCTCCAATCGGTCGATCCGTTCCTCCATCACCACTTCTTCCGCCATGAAACGCCTCCTGTGCATGAGCCGACGCGGACTTGCTTATTATGACAAAACCATACCTCACTCGGCTCCCTTGGTCAATTGCGGATTGTGGAGCGTCCACATCCTCCCGAAACAGATGGGGACTGCCGCGGAAACGGTTGATGACAAAGCCGGCGATCCGGTCGCGGCCGCCGGGATCCAGGGTCCACCTACGGGCGACGGGGAGCTATGCCGGGCGCGGTGACACATTGCGATTTCCTGCCCCCCCTCTGGGAAAACTTCCCTGCATCCCCCTCGCCCTCTGGGAGAGGGTAGGGGTGAGGGTATAATAAGCGCAGTTTGTGGACGCGCACAGTATAGCCGCCGATACGCTTCACAGGGGCCTCCCGTTCGTAGGCGCCCGTGTTGGTATTGACGGCAAAGTCATTGGCCCATTGCCTGCCCCGGTCGAAGATTTCTTGACAGCGGCCGAAGTCGGGACCAACCCTGCCGTTAATCGGGACGCAGGCTGCCAACCACGCGCCAGCCTGTCAAACACCCGTTGCCTTGCGCTCCGCCCGCCTTTGGAGGCATGGAGGTTGCGCAGGTGAAGAGACCCGCAAGACCCGCAGTGGGCCTTGCGTCCCTGAGCGTGTCTCAAAATCCCTTCTTCTTTTTTCCCCTAACGGGTTGACGATAAAAGAAAATTATTCTAGAAGGGAGTTTGCCGTGGCGGGTGCGGGTTAGCCCAGGTTGTGGCCCACCGGCAAGCGGAACCCGTCAGACGCTGCTATGCGTTGGGGAAAAGAGTGTATACAACAATAAGGAGAGGAGGACTTTGTATGGTTGGAATAACGTCTTACGGCGGCTACATTCCTCGATTGCGACTGAGCCGCGAGAGCGTCGCAAAGGCGAATGCATGGGTGGATCCCGGCTTGATGGGCAACTCTCGAGGCGTACGGGCCGTCAGGGATGTGGACGAGGACACGGTGACCATGGCAGTGGAGGCTGCCCGGGACTGCCTCAACGGGGTGGACCGGACCGGAATCGATTCCCTTTTCTTTGCTTCCACGACCGCTCCGTTTGCTGTGCGCCAGAACGCGACGATCATCGGAGAGGCCCTCAACCTTCGCCCTGAAATCGCGACCCTCGATGTGGGCAACTCCATGCGTGCCGGGACCTCCGGGCTGGTGGCCGCCCTGAGGGCCGCGGGAAACGGCGGTGGGAAGACCCTTTACGTGGCGTCGGATTCACGGGACGCGAAGGCTGCGAGTGTGCAGGAGTTGCTCTACGGCGACGGCGCCGCGGCCTTGACCCTCGGCACGGAAAACGTGGTGGCCCGCTTTCTCGGGTCCCACTCCATCAGCCAGGACTTCACGGATCATTTCCGCTTCTCCGGTGCCAAGTTCGACTACTACTTCGAAGAGCGATGGATTCGCGACGAGGGCATCCAGAAAATGGTCCCCCAGACGGTTCAGGGCCTGGCCGCCAAGTTGGGGGTCAAGGGTGCCGACGTGAGCCATTTCATCATGCCGTGCATCATCAAGCGTATCCGTGAAACCCTCGCCAAGGGCTTGGGGATCCGGCCCGAAGCGATCCGCGACGACCTTTCGGCCAACTGCGGGGATACAGGGACCGCCCATGCCCTGCTCATGCTGGCCCATACCCTGGAAGAGGCCAAGCCGGGCGACAAGATCCTTATCGTGACCTTCGGTCAGGGAGTGGACAGCCTTCTTTTCGAGGTTACCGACAAGTTGGCAGGCGTCAAACCCAGGCATGGTATCAAAGCCCAGCTCGCGGACAGCATTGTGGAGAGCAATTACCTCAAGTACCTGTCTTTCAAGGAGATGGTGGAGGTCGGCTGGGGCATGCGTGCCGAGTCCCAGGCCAGGATAAGGCCTTCGGCCGCCTGGAGGGACCACCGCAGCCTCAACGGCCTTCTGGGCGGGCGGTGCAAACAATGCGATACGATCCAGATCCCCAGGGCCCATATCTGCGTCAACCCGGAATGCCGCGCCAGGGACTCCCAGGTGGAATACTCCCTCGCGGACAGCAAGGCCAAGGTCGCTTCCTTCACGGTGGATCGTCTGGCCTACTCCCCCCATCCCCCCTTGCTGTTCGGGATGATCGCCTTTGAAGAAGGGGCCAAGATGGTGATGCAGTTCACCGGCTGCGACCCGGAGCAAGTGGAAGTAGGCATGCCCATGGAAATGGTCTTCCGCATCAAGATGTCGGAAAGAGAGCGTAAGCTTCGCAGTTACTTCTGGAAGGCTGCGCCCCGAACCAAATAACAGAAAGGAGTCATGAAAGATGGCGAGCGGAATCAAAGACAAGGTGGTGATCCTTGGCATGGGCTGCAGCAGGTTCGGCGAGCGGTTCGACTGCGGGCCCGAAGATCTCATGTTTGAAGCTTACACCGAATGCCTCGAAGATTCCGGCATCGGGACCGAGCAGATCCAGGCCGCCTGGTTCGGCCTGCAGTCCGCGGAAGAAGCCACGGGGCTTTCCGCCACTCCCATGTCGGTGGCCTTGCGGCTTCCCAACCTTCCCACCACACGGGTGGAGAACATGTGCTGCACCGGCACCGAGGCCTTCCGGGGCGCCACCTATGCCGTGGCGGCCGGAGCGGTGGATATCGCCCTGGCCCTGGGCATGGAAAAACTCAAAGACACCGGGTACGGCGGGCTGCCCAGCGGCAGCGCGGGGCCCACGAAAGATCTGTGGTGGCCGAGCATGAGCGCACCGGGGGCCTTTGCCCAATTGGCCAGTGCTTACAGGACCAAACACGGAATCCCCAAGGATGAGCTCAAGCGGGCCATGGCGCACGTTTCCTGGAAGAGCCACAAGAACGGTTCCATCAACCCCCGGGCCCATTTGAGAAAAGAAGTGTCCATAGAGCAGATCCTGGCCGCTCCCATGATCGCCGAGCCGCTGGGGCTGTTCGACTGCTGCGGGGTGAGCGACGGGTGCGCCTGCGCCATCGTCACGACCCCGGAAATCGCCAAGAGCATGGGCAAGACGGACCTGGTCAGCGTCAAGGCCCTGCAGCTTGCCAGCAGCAACGGGCTGGAAGCCGGACACAAGTCCTGGGACGGCACCTATTTCGTCACCACCCGGGCCGCGTCCAAACGGGCCTATGAAGAGGCAGGCATAAAGAACCCCCGGGAGGAGCTTTCCATGTTCGAGGTCCACGACTGCTTCTCCATCACCGAACTGGTGACCATGGAGGACCTGAGGATCTCTCCGGAGGGCGGCGCCGTCAAGGACATCATGGACGGCTTCTACGATGCGGACGGAAAGGTTCCCTGCCAGATAGACGGGGGGCTCAAGTGCTTCGGCCACCCCATCGGGGCCTCCGGCCTGCGCATGATCTACGAAATGTATTTGCAGCTCCTGGGGCGGGCCGACAAAAGGCAACTGCCCAATCCAAGGATCGGGCTGACACACAATCTGGGCGGCTTTCCCCACCAGAATGTTTGCGGGATTTCCATCGTGGGCCGTCTGGGTGATTGATAGGCAGGAAGCGGTTGGAGCCGCCTCCGGCAAAGCTTTGTCGGGGGCGGCCCCCCCTGCCCGGGGGAGGGCCCCCCGGGGCCGTTCCGCCGTGATTTTGCGCGTGCCTTGCTCCCCGAATGCCATGCCGGAAGACCACCGTGCGAGGAAGCTCCTCGACGGTTACGTGGGGGTGAAGTTCGAGGCCGTGCAGGTTTCGCCTCTCCCCCCGGCCGAGGGGGAGGAACTGTTTGCCCGTTTCGAAGAAGCAGGCCGAAAGCTCAAGGCTCACGGGATGACGCCTGAAAACGGCGGCAACATGAGTGTGCGCCTTGGAAAGGGCTTCGTCATAACCGCCTCGGGCTCCCATCTGGGCTGCCTGGAGAAAGAAGATCTCATTTTGGTGGAGCGATGCGAGCCGCACCGGGAGAGAGTGTTTTACCGGGGCCCCCAAAAGCCCTCCTCAGAGTCCTTGATGCACCGGCTCATCTATGACAGGCGCCCGGAGGCAGAGGCGGTTCTTCACGCCCACGACGAAGCGGCCACCTGCCCGGAACTGTTCGGGGGCCACGTGCAGGAGTCGGAGAAGGAGGAGCCTTACGGAACCGCCGCCCTGGCGCGAATGGCAGTGCGGACCTTCGGGCGGGCCGAGCGCATCATCGTCCTGAAAAACCACGGGTATGTGGCGGTAGGCCCCGACCTGGAGAGTGCCTGCGACCTCGTGGTGGCCACGCACCTGCAATTGATGGCAAAGCGGGGGAAAGGGCGGTGACCTCCCGAATGATGAAACACGAGTGCGGGAAGAACTTGATTGCCGACGGCCCTCATCTTCAGATCCTTTTAGGGAATTGCACAACAAACGTTCAGACATCCCCTGTAGGTCCCTGAGCTTCTTCACAAGAAAGGTTCGTGAACATCTCCAGACCGAAATGTTCCTGGTGATGGGTTGGATGTGCATTATTGGGGGGCTTGACTTATTCTCCGCCCTGAACTACCATGCAATTTCAGCGAAGATTCTATCCATGCCGGCAGAAAATGCCGATGATGATTCCTGAAGGTTATACGAGGTTTTCATACGGATGAATCGGTGCATTTCCCATGGGAGCCGCGCACCGACAAACTCCAAAGGAGAAAGGTATCTTTTTGAAACAATCAGTGTCTGAGTGTCAAAACGAATCGGCAGTGTCCTCCACCGGCAGTTACCAAGCCAAACATACCGTTGATTCCCTACCAAGCAACACAAGCAATGCCTGTGAATCCCCGGAGAAAACAAGGTCCCCGGCATCAAGAAAACGACGCAGGTCCCCCAGGTCCCGGAGGACGGACAGGCGGAAAGAAACACAACCCCCCTGGGAGGCGTCCCAATTTGACGTGCCGGTTGCAGAGGGCAAGCACCGCTTCCACGATTTGGACCTCCCGGTGGAGATCCTGCACGCCCTTGCCGACTTGGGCTTCCAATACTGCACGCCCATCCAGGCGGAGATTCTCCCCAAGGCGCTGGGCGGGTTCGATACCACGGGCAAGGCCCAGACCGGAACCGGCAAGACGGCGGCTTTTCTGCTCGACATCTACACCCGCCTGCTCAGGACTCGTCCTGAAGCTCCCAGGCGCCCCGGTGAGCCCCGGGTATTGATTCTGGCCCCCACGCGGGAACTCGTGCTGCAAATTGAAAGGGATGCCCGGGCCATAGGCAAGTATACGGATGTTGTCATCCAGGCCGTTTTCGGAGGGCTGGCGTACCGCGGGCAAAAGGCGGCCCTGGAAAAGGAGCCCGTCGATATAGTGGTCGCCACTCCGGGACGCCTGCTCGATTTCCAGGGTCAGGGGCTCGTGAGGCTGGGCGGAATCGAGATACTCGTGATCGATGAGGCGGACCGCATGCTCGACATGGGCTTTATTCCCGATGTTCGCAGAATCGTACAGAGCACTCCCCCGAAAAAGAGCCGCCAGACCATGTTTTTCAGCGCCACCCTCACACCCGAGGTTGTGCGGCTGGCCGATCAGTGGACCCGGGAGCCGGTTCATGTGGAGATAGAACCGGAACAGGTTGCCGCCGAATCGGTCAACCAGGTGGTTTATATCGTCACGGACGAAGACAAGTTTGCCCTGTTGCTCAATCTGATCGTCCGCCAGGACCTCGAAAAGGTGCTGGTTTTTACCAACCGGAGGGACCAGGCCAGGGACCTGGCGGAAAAACTGAAGCGGTACCGGGTTGAATGCGCCGTTCTCTCCGGGGACATCCCCCAGAACAAACGCATCAAGACCCTCGAGGGCTTTCGCGAGGGGTCCGTGTGCGTCCTGGTGGCCACGGATGTGGCGGCGCGCGGTTTGCACATCGACGCCATCAGCCACGTCGTCAACTTCACCCTGCCGCAGGATCCTGAAGACTACGTGCATCGGATCGGACGCACCGGCCGTGCCGGGGCCACGGGCATTTCCGTGAGTTTCGCCTGCGAAAAAGACTCCTTTTACATTCCCTTGATCGAGAAGTATCTGGGGCATCCCATGACCTGTGAGCATCCCGATGAACAGATGCTGGAGCTTCCCCAACCTGCAATTCCCGCACGCGCCGGAGGAAGAAGGGCCGATGCCGTACGCCCGGGAAGGCGCAGCAAGGCAGGAACGTCGAGCGCACGCCCTCGCCGAAGGACGCGCCCAAGGGGGACGAGCCGAGGACACGAGGCTGCGGCCTCTGCCATGGGATGACGTTGCCGTACCGACGGCCAGAAGGGTGCGGTTCGGCGCTTCTTTGAAAACCCTTTTCGACGGTCCCTGAACCTGCCGAGGCCAGTGCGAGGGGCAGCGGGGCGAGTCATGATCCATCCACACACCGCCGCATTCGTGAAAGAAGAGGCCGTGGCGCGGTTTTTGCGCTACGTCAAGGTGAACACCCGATCGGACGATGCCTCCCAGTCCTTTCCATCCACCTCGGGGCAGCTTGACCTTGCCCGCATGATCGCCTCGGAAATGGCGGCGTTGGGAATCAGGGACGTAACACTCGACCCCCATGGGTATCTCTACGCCGCCCTGCCGCACTCCCAAGGCGTGAGCGGTCCTGCCGTTACGTTTTGCGCCCATCTGGACACCTCCCCTTCGGAAAGCGGTGAAGGGGTCCAACCGGTGCTGCACGAAGACTACGACGGCGGGGCCATCCGTTTTCCGGACGCCCCCGAGCTCCTCCTCTCGCCGGAAACCTGTCCGCAGCTCGAGACGTTCGTGGGGGAAACCCTCATCACCGCCTCGGGAACCACCCTGCTGGGGGCCGACGACAAGGCCGGGCTTGCCGAGATAGTGACCGCCCTGGCAGCTTTGAAGAGATTCCCGGAGCTGCCCCATCCCGAGCTTCGCATCGTGCTGACTCCGGACGAGGAAATCGGTCGGGGGACGGAACGCATCGATTTGCAGCGCCTCGGCGTCTACGGCTACACCATGGACGGGGGCATGATGGGCGAACTGGAAGCCGAGTGTTTCGACGCCTTCCAGATTCTTCTCACCTTCCACGGTCGCAATATCCACCCCGGATATGCCAAGGGGAAGATGATCAACGCCGCGGCCGTCGCTGCGCGCTTCGTGGCCGCATTGCCCGAGGCCCAGACCCCGGAGCATACGGAAAACCGCGAGGGATTCTGGCATGTTACCGAACTTGGGGGCAAAGAGAACCAGGCCCGGGCCAAGTTGATCCTTCGGGATTTCGAGAGCGAGAGCAACCAGGCGCGCGTCCGCCTGGTGGAGCAGTTTGCCCGCACCTTCGAACTGCGCTATCCCGGCCTGGGGATCGACCTGGAAACCAAGGAGCAGTACAGGAACATGCGCGAGGTGCTCCACAAACACCCGGAGGTGCTCTCTAAGGCCCGGCGGGCCATCGAAGAGGCCGGCCTTGCCGTGATCCACAGACCGATCCGGGGGGGAACGGACGGGGCCCGGCTCAGTTTCATGGGCATGCCGTGCCCCAACCTGTTTGCGGGGGGCGTGCACTTCCACTCCAGAACGGAATGGGTCCCGGTGATCGCTTTGCAGAAGGCCACGGAGGTGATTCTTCATCTTTGCAGGCTGTGGGCGTGACCTCACCGTCGGATTTTTAGATTCCGCCAGGCCTCGCGGGGAACGGAGCATTCCCGCTCATCTGGAAGTATAGGAATTTCCATTTTGAACACGAAAGACACTCTTTTCACTATAGAGCCACAGAGGCCACAGAGGGGGCTCTTCTTCTTGCCCATGGGGAGGCGCCCATGGGCAAGAAAGACCGGGCCTTCGGCGGATTTGTCCGGCCCGCCCAACGGGTTTGGGGGCAGTCGGGGTTCGAAGTTCGCCCGAAGGCCGATAAGTTGAAGGCCGCGGGAGACAGTTGGAGGATTCATGGCCCGTTTCTTCAATACGGCCGGACCGGTGAGATGCGAAGATCATTACTGCCTGCCGCCTCTGGAGCGGCTCGTCCTCCCGGAGGTCATGACGCTCATCGAACAGAAGAAGTACTTCGTGTTGCACGCTCCGCGGCAGACCGGCAAGACATCCTGCCTTCTCGCACTTATGGAGCATCTGAACGGCCAGGGGCGGTTTTCGTGCGTGTACTGCAATATGGAAATGGGGCAGGCGGCCCGCGAGGATGTTAGAAAAGCCATGCAGACCATCCTGAACGAACTGGCCTCCGCGGCATTGGGCTACCAAGATGATCCGTTTCCTGATGCGCACTGGGTAGAAGTCCTTGAGAAGGCCGGCGAACACGGCGCGCTGAACACCCTGCTGACCCTTTGGGCCTCCCGGAGTCAGCGTCCTCTGGTGCTCTTGATCGACGAAATCGATTCCCTGGTGGGGGACACCCTGATTTCGGTCCTGCGCCAGATTCGTGCCGGATACCACAAGCGTCCTCGACATTTTCCTCAAAGCATCATCCTGTGCGGTGTGCGTGACGTGAGAGACTACCGTATCCATTCCTCGGCGCAGAAGGAAATCATCACCGGCGGCAGTGCTTTCAACATCAAGGCGGAATCCTTGCGCCTCGGGGACTTCACCGAAAAGGAAACGACCGTGCTTTTCAGCCGGCACACGGAAGAGACTGGGCAAGAAATAATGCCGCAAGCCCTGCAACTCATCTGGGAGCTGACGCATGGCCAACCCTGGCTGGTCAATGCGCTGGGGTATGAAGCATGCTTTGCGAAGGAGTCCGGGAGGGACAGGAGTCAACCCGTTACGGTCGCCATGATCGAGGAGGCGAAGGAGCGCCTCATTCAGAAGCGTGTCACGCATATCGATCAGCTCATGGACAAGCTGGGTGAAGATCGGGTCAAACGTGTGGTCGGGCCCATACTGCGCGCCGGGGAACTGGGGCGGGCGGTAAGCCTGGAGGATATTCAATATGTCGAGGACCTTGGCCTGGTGCGTCGCACCGCTGACGGCATCGAGATCGCCAATCCCATATATCGTGAGGTGATTCCAAGAGAGATGACGGTGGTCACCCAGATCAATTTTGCTGCCACCACCGAGCTCGCCTGGTACGTGCTCCCTGACGGGGGTCTGGATACGGACAAGCTTCTGGCCGCTTTCCAGGAGTTTTTCCGCGAGAATTCCGAGCACTGGATCGAGAGGTTCGAGTATCGGGAGGCCGGGCCCCAGCTCCTGCTCCAGGCCTTCTTGCAGCGGGTGGTCAACACCGGGGGGCGGATCGAGCGCGAGTACGGCCTCGGGAGGATGCGCACGGATCTTCTGGTGATCTGGCCCCATCCGGGAGGAGTGCAGAGGATAGCGATCGAGCTCAAGGTGCTGCACAGAAGCCTCGAGCAGACACTCAATGCGGGCCTGGAGCAGACGTGGGAGTACATGGACCGATGCGGAGGTTCCGAGGGCCACCTGGTCATCTTCGACCGGGATGCGAAGAAGACCTGGGACGAAAAGATATTCCGGCGTGAAAAAGAACACAGGGGACGCAGGATTGTGGTGTGGGGGATGTGATTCGGTGGGGGGGCGTTGTGTAAGGATGAATCGGACCGACAGATGACCGCACGGTGGGAAGACAGACTCGTCGATCCGGAGACGGTCCTCACGCACATAAAGCCTGGAATGAGCATCTTTCTGGGCACGGGAGTGGCGGAACCGCGTGCACTTGTAAGGGCCCTCACCGCCTGCCGGTCCGGCAACGTGGAGGACCTGGAGCTCATCCAGCTCGTGAGCCTGGGAGACGCAGTCACCCTTGCCCAGACTCACGCCGGCAAGTTTCGTCTCAAGACGTTTTTTGCCGGGTGGGTCGCCGACGAGGCCATCACCAGCGGCCGGGTGGATCTGATCCCGAGCCGCTTTTCCAGGATTCCCGCGCTGATGGAATCGGGGGCCATCCGCATGGACGCCGCATTCGTCCAGATCACGCCCCCCGATGCCGATGGGTACTGCACCTTGGGCGTTGCCGTGGACGTGGCGCGGCAGGCCATGGAGCAAGCATCCTTGGTGGTCGGCGAAATAAACGGCCAGGTTCCCCGCACCCTGGGGGACACCATGGTGCACGTGGACGATTTTGACCTTCTCGTGGAGTCCACGGCACCGCCCTTTTTCTTTCCCCGGTGGCCCGCGAGCGACGTGTACGACAAGATCGCCGCCAACGTGGCCCCCCTCGTCAGGGACGGGAGCTGCCTCGCGTTTTCCGTGGGGCCCCTTTTCGAAGCCCTGACCCGGCACCTCGAACACAAACGTCATCTGGGAGTGCACACCGCGGTCTTCACGGATGCGCTCATGGACCTTGTAAAGAGCGGTGCGGTCACCAACAGGCGCAAGGGAACCTTTCGAGGAAAGTCCGTGACGGCTTATGCTCTAGGTACTCGGGAGCTCATGGACTGGCTGCACCAGAACCCGCTGGTGGAGTTTCAGGGCATCGACGTGGTGGGGGACCCGATGGTCATAGGAAGCAACGAGCGTTTCGTGGCGATTCTCTCCGCACGCAAGGTCGACCTGACCGGCAGCGTCGCGCTTCCTGTGGGCAAAGGAAACGTGGGTATGGGACCCGGTCAGGCCCAGGAGTTTCTATGGGGTGCGGCCCTTTCCAGGGGGGGCAGGGCAGTGTTGGCGCTTCCCAGCAGGAACCTGAAGGGCGAATCGAAAATCGTGGTTTCCGTGGAAAAGTACCCAAACGAGCTTCCCAACCGGGAATGGCTCGATCTGGTGGTCACCGAATACGGAACGGCTTCCATGTCGGGACGCACGATCCGGGAGCGAGCCCTCGCCTTGATAGACATCGCCCATCCCGACGACCGGGAGACCCTGGTGCGTCTTGCCAAGGAAAAACAGATCCTTTTCCCGCACCAGGTGTACCCGGCCGAGTCCGGACGTCACTATCCCGAGAAGCTTTCACGGTCCCACACGTTTCGCGACGGCCTCACCGTTCATTTCCGGGCCATCAGGCCCTCGGATGTGGACGAGATGCGTGGGCTCTTTTACCGGTTTTCCGACCGGTCCGTTTACTACCGTTATTTCTCCCCCGTAAGGGCCATGCCCCATGCGAAAATGCAGAAGTACGTCAACGTGCATTACACGCAAACCCTGTCGATGGTCGGCCTGGTGGGAGAGCCCGGTGCCCAGCGGATCATCGCCGAGGCCCGGTACCATCGTTATCCCGAGTCCCCGTATCCGGAAGTCGCCTTCGTGGTGGACGATGCCTACCAGGGCAAGGGGATCGCCACCTATCTGTTCCGGATGCTCATGGAAATAGCCGGGGAGCAAGGGATAACGGCATTCACGGCAAGCGTGCTGGCAAGCAACACGGGCATGCTGCGCGTGTTCGAAAAGGCCCCCTTCCCCCTCAAGGCGGTGTTCGACCACGGGGTTTACGAACTGACGATCCCCCTGACGAAGGAAGCGGCGGCGGAACTGGCTTGAACCGGGATGGTGAGAATCAGGTCCCCGAAGGTCGCATGGGCTTGCTGATGTTGACTGCCTATTGCCTACTGCCTGCGGTCCTCGGAAACCACGACGGCCCCGCTGATGGGGCCGCAAACAGGCGCATCGGATCACCACCTTGCACCCCTTCTTGCGGCCCCGGCACAGGGATCTTCGCCACAGGTGCCTAGTGAACCGTGTACTGCCCGTATTTGAGGCCGGCCTCCCAGAAAGCCCTGATGTTTTCCATGGGGGAGTCGTGGGGAATGGTGCACCCTGGCGACAGGATGTACTTTCCCGCACCGGCGGCGGTCTCCAGGCAGCCTCTGACCGCCTCCCGGATTTGTTCTCGGCTGCCTTCGCTGAAAAGCTCCGCGGCCAGGTTGCCGCGTACGGCCAGCCTGTTTTGGGAGGCTTTCAGGGTCTTTAGCAGGGACGTGGGGCCGTCGATGTCAATGATGTCCACGTTCAGGGAGGTGGTGTGCTCCACGATGGGGTCTGTGGAACCGCAGATGTGCAGGTCCACCATGGCGCCCTGGTTCTTGAAGTGGTCCACCACATCCTTGAGATAAGGGTGCACGAATTCCACATAGATATTGGGAGAAATCACGCTGCATGACGCCGATGTCTCGGCGAGCAGAAGGTCCACCCCCGTCTCGATGAGGGCATCCCCGCGCGCCTTGCAAAAATCGGTCGCCACTTTCAAGAGCTCGTGCACGAACTGCGGGTCGTCCATGGTATCGTAAATGAGCCTTTCGACTCCTCTGAACCCATTGACCGCGATGGACCATGGCGCGGCCAGCAGAGCGGAGATCCATGCGTCCTTGAAAACGGCCTGTGTCTTGTGACACATCTCCAGGTACTTGGAGTAAAGTTTGCTCTTCCTGGGGTCCCGCACCTCCAGTTGGGCCAGGTTCCCTTTGTCCTCCAGGGCCAACGGCGGCTTGACTCCTTCCCCGAACTTCGCCTTGGCCAGAATGGCCGCGTTCGTGGGCAGGAACGGGTCGCCGGGAACATTGACCATGTCCGACGGGAACAGCTCGTGGGCCTTGATCTGTGCCGTGAGCGCCTTGTCAGGGTCGAACACGCATTCTTCGGCCGTAAAGCCCGCAAGCTCATAGGCCGTCGGTACATGGATGTTGATGGGCACCCTGTCCGGCTTCTCACCGCGACAAACGGCCATCACCCTCTCTCTACCGGTGTAATGAGCGGTCATGATGCGCGCCTCCTTTCTTGGGAATCCATAAAAACACAAAACCCGATACTCAGGATCCACCGCTGCGTCCGGCAGCCGCAATCCTTATCTCCTACCCGTATCGCAAAGATTCCGTGGCCACGCTCGTCAATTCCCTTTCCCCGTCCCCCCCCAAAGGACAGCCTGTGAGCATGCGCTCCTGTTTCAGGGTTTCTTCCACAAGCCTCGTTACGTCGCCTTCCGTTTAACCCCAACACCCGTTGATGAACTCGTTTTTGACTCCCGGCGACCAGTGGCCGCCTGCTTTCTCAGGAACGCCAAAGGCTGTCGGGTCATCGTGGAGCCCATTTCGACTGAATTCCCCCCTTGAGGGGGCCAGGGGGGTGTTTCCCGGCTCCGAAAATCCTCCATACCCCCCTTCGCCCCCCTCAAGGGGGGAATCTCGACACTACCGTCCAACGAGGACTGATGTGAGCATCCTCTATCCGGAAGCGTATTCATTGACGGGTATTGCGTTTAACCCAACCCTCCGGTTCCGTTGGGAAGCCCCATATCCCTCAGTGAAGCGATGGGCGCGTCACCGATGGAAAGGGCGGCTTCCATGACGGACACACCCGCCGTATTGGCCCCGAGCCGCCTCGGCTCCCAGCCCACCTCACCCACGACCCCAAGGCCGAACTTGAGAGGGATGGCGTTGAAAGACGATACCGTTTCCGTGCCGTAAAGCGAAAGGGGGCCTCGATCATCGTTGCGGCCGGTCGGGTCCTTTGTCCTGCCCTCATCTCACACATTGAACCGAAAGGCAATGATGTCCCCGTCCTGCACCTCGTAGGTCTTGCCCTCCAGGCGCACGTGCGCCTCTTTCTTGGCCTGCTGCAAGGAGCCCGCCTCCATCAACCGTTCGTAGGCCAGCACCTCTGCGCGGATAAAGCCCCGTTTCATGTCGGAATGGATCACCTCCGCCGCCTCCAGGGCGGGGGTGCCCCGGGGTATGGTCCAGGCATGCACCTCGTCGCTCAACACGGTGAAAAACGAAACGAGCCCCAGCAGGTCGTACGATCTTTGGATCACCCTTTCCATGGCCGAGACCGGTATGTCGAATTCCTCCCGAAAAGCACGGGCCTCCTCAAGGGGCATCTGGGCCAGTTCCTGCTCGAGCTTGCCCCGCACGGCCATGCAGGCTTCCACAGTGCAAAGATCGCTTGCCTCGGGCACGGCCGTGTCCTCGTCGCTGTTGTTGAAAAGAACCAGGCTCGGTTTGGCCGATAGAAAGGTGTATCCGCGCAGAAGGGGCGCAGTGGCAAGGTGGTCCCGCCTGCGAAGGGGCAGTTCGTTTTCCAGCACCTCGCGGCATGCCTCGAGAAGGCCCTTTTCCTCGGCGTCTATCTTTCGACCCCTCCTGGAATCCAGATCTATACGCTCCAGCCGCTTTTCCACCACCACCAGATCGGCGAAAACGAGCTCCTGGTCCACGGACTTGAAGTCCTCGATGGGCGTGGGCGGGCGCAGCGCCATGTCCGCGAAGTTGCGCACCACGTGGACAAGCGCGTCACAGTGGCGCACGTGCTTCCACAATGGTTCGGCATCCTTTCCCCTCTCTCCGTGCTCCCTTGCGTGGGGAAGAACGTACTGCACTTGCGTGTAGATTGTCTTTCGCGGGTTGAACATGGCGCTGAGCCGGTCAATCCGCTCATCCGGCACGCTCACCGTGCCCACCGTGTACTCTTGTTTGCGGTCCGGGTCTGGGGCGCTGCCTGTGAGCGCCTCGAACACCGTGGTCTTCCCGGCCCCGGTCATACCGATCATACCCAGTTGCACGCCCCACCCCCTTTGTTTCTTCGGGAGTCACTGAGCTTGTCTCAAGGCTCTTTCCCCCAAAACGCTTACCGGTACCCGCGCCGGCTGTCAAGACAGGGAGGGTCCACTGACACGCCAGGCTGTCGAACCGTCTCGCAGACCGGGAGAGGGACGGGGTGAGGGTACAAATGGGGGGGCATTTGAACTTCGGGGAAACCGGATTCCGGGTCACGCCCGCAAATGACGGCATTCCCATCTGCGGGGTTGTCAGGGGCCGGAGGTGGTTCCGACCGGCTGGCCGAATATAAAACCATCTCCGCCGCCGAAGTTGTGATCAAGCCCCGAAGGGCCCTCGCCAAACTAAGGGCTCGTGCAAAAATAACTTCCCATTTTGATGCGCCGATCCATCACGCCTGGCGGCGTTGCTCGTCGGTTAAATGGCCGGCCATTCGCCCTCCTCGCGCCTTGCCATGCGTGCGCCTCGACGCCTGAAAAGGGGAACTTCCTCTCACGCGAGCCCTAAGCGACAATCCAATAGGTGTTTACCCTTACGATGACCTTTCTTGCGATGGCCATCAGCGCGGTGGCGACCACCAGTTTCACATGGATGACATCTTCTCTGAGGTAAAGGGTGATATTCAAGAAGATTTCAATGGCGATGAGAACCGAAAGAAATGAACCGAACATATCCGAGAGATTGGATATTCTGAGTATCGTGAGAGGAGGTTCCATGAGGTGCCGATAAATGATTCAGAAGACATCTCCGATTTTCCATATGATCACGAGCACCATCAATACCGCCAGGACTCATATCCCACCGTGGATGGCCTTGTTGATAGAGTGCATCAGCCTGTCCTCTCCTCCTGTGATGGAGAGCCCTGCGTAGCTTTTGCCCTCTGCCATGGATGAAACCTCCTCCAACTGACCGGACCCTATGCCGAAATGGGACACTCACGCATGGTCTGGGCGATCTTCTTGTACACATCGGAAAACCGAATCAGGCCCACGATCTTTTTCCCGTCCCTGACGAACAGCGAGTCGTGCCGGCCCATGACAAAAAGGTGAAAGGCCCTGGTCATCCTGTCATCGGCGTTCACCATACGCTCGGCAGTCGGCAGCCGGACGAATTTCTCAATCTTCATGTTGTAGGCTTTCCTGCACAGATCGGATAGAGGGTTTTGCCAGAACCGCAATTCCTCCTTCATCGATTCCAGAAGTATCGGAGACAGTTGATGGCGGGAAAGGCTGTCGATATTCTCATAGCACGGCTCCAACCCCTGCACCACATCCATGGGCGAGAGCTTGCCCACAATCTCACCGTCCTCATCATAGACAAGCAGAATCCTTTGGGACCTTTTCCCCGAGCCGAATTCCTCCTGGGCCTTTTCAAGGGCGTCGACCGCCTCCATGAAAGTCGATCGGCTGGATATGCGAGGAAACTCCTCCACCGGTCGCATCAACTCGCGCACCTTCATTTTTTCCATTTTTTTCCTCCTTTCTTTCGCAGGCCTCCTTCCGCTTGGTTTCCCCGGGCCTCTTAGCGGGTCATGCCCACTGTCATCCTTCGGGGCATCTACACCAAGCGCCGTAAAAAAAACTGCGGCCTTGATCATCGTTTTGGCCGGGCGGATGCCGTTTTCCGCCGGCCTGATGTTGGGCAGTGCCGAGTGCCCATCTGCGGAGGCACGCCGGAATTGAGGCTTTCTTAGGGTGGGCATCGCCCACCAAAAAGACTCTTCCACCAGTCGTCAAAGGTAACAGCTTCCTGGAGAATCCGCAATATCCCCACAGCAAGACATACCAACAGCAATTCAGGCAATTTTCGGCGGCCGGCCCCGAAAGAGAGGGTGAGGTGGGTCTTTGCGTCATGTTCGTATCAATGGGCTGCCCAGGGCCTTTCCCGGACAAGGCGGGACTGGGCAAGTTCTCGCATCAACGGCAAGGATCTTTCGCTGGTGCGACGCGCTTCACGGCAGGAGCGCCCCGCCCCCCGCCGTCTCGCCGAGGTGCCGACACCCGACGCCTCAAACCTTTGAGGGGACCCCAAACGCACAGGTCCAAAACCTACGGCCAGCGCCAGCCGGGATTGGGGCGGTCAGGGGCTAATCCCAATACCCGTGAATGAACCCGTTTCCGGAACAAAGGATGCTCACTTCATTGCTTGGGCGGCAGTGGCATCTACATTCCCCCCTTGAGGGGGGCAAAGGGGGGGTGTGGATGCCGGAACTTGGGAAACACCCCCGAAGACCCCCCTCAAGCGGGGGGGGAATTGGCGAGAATCAGCCAAAGTCCCAAAAGGGATTCGTTGACGGGTATCGGGGTTAATCCCTCTGTCTATAGGGATTGATGCTCAAGACAGGGACCGGACACGTTTTGACCACTTTTTCGGCCACGCTGCCGAAAAACACCTTTTCCAGCCCCTTTCTTCCGTGCGTTCCCACGATGACAAGGTCCATTTTTTCGGACCGGACGTAATGGACTATTTCCTCCGCCGCATCTCCGAGAACGATGCTTGTCTTGGCCACCCGGGCTTCCTTGAAGTTCTCCGCGGCAAACTCCTCGAGCTTTTTCCCGGCTCCTTCGATCATCTCCTGTTCCAGCTTGGTTATGGAAAGGTCAGGCACATACAGAGCCGTGAAATGTTCCAGTATGCGGACCACAAACAGCAGGTGGATTTCCGCGTCGAATTTTTCCGCCATGGTTTGCACGAAGGGGACTATCTTGGGGGATACGTCCGAAAGGTCAACGGGGAACAGAATCTTCTTGAACTCGTGCATGATCGCCTCCTCGGGTCTTTCCAAGGTTTGGAAGGGCCGGGCTCCTGAAAGGCAAACGGGACACCGGGCCGGCAAGAACTTGGTTGAAAACTCTATAGAACCAACAGGGCAGGGATGCAAGAACCAGGTACGCCGGGCATTGCCCTTCGGGCTCCTTGACAGGGTCGGCACCTGTTTGCTACCTACCCGCCTTGTTTTTTGGGGTCTCGTTTGCGGAAAGGGCGTTGCGTGTACTCGGCTCCATGGCCCCGACGGTGGAGCGGACGGACCGTTTTTCGACATCATCGGCCGACAATCTACGCCCGAGGGATCAAAGGATAGATGCTGAAAAAGATGGCGACCAAAGACAAGGACCGAGAAGGATGGGCAGCGCGATGCGACAGTCTCTGTCTTTGGTGCGCCGCACTGATCCCTTGCGGGATCGTCATCGGAAATGTGGCTTTCGAGGCACTGTTGGCACTTGCAGGCGTCGTGTGGATCGTTCGGGCCTTGCTCTTCCGGGACAACCCCCTGCGCCGCGCGGCTGCCCATCCTCTCGTCTTGCCATGGTGGCTGTGGTTCACAGTGATCGTGGCCAGTGTGGTGTGGAACGGGCCGGGCTCGAAGGGATGGGGCCACGATGCGGCCTTCGTGCGGTACGTTCTTTTCGGCACGGCCCTGTTGGATGTGGGCACCCGTCGGTCTTTAGGCAGACACCTTGTGGCGGGCCTGGCGGCCGGGGTCCTCTTTGCCGCCGTCAACACGCTCATGGCTTACGGGCTCGGGTGGGACATGGTCGGACGCCCCCTGGTGCGATACACGGGCAAGCTCAAGGAAGCGAGCAGGATATCGGGTATTGTGACCTTCGCGGCGCCTTTTCTGCTTGGCTGGGGCGTTCTCGACGCGCGTCTTTCGGCCGGGAAAAAGTGCGTGTTGCTGGGGCTCGGTGCCGTGGCATTTGCCCAGTTGCTGCAAACACAGGTGAGAACGGCGCTCATGGGTGCCCTCGCGGGAAGCATGTTTTTTCTTTTCTTTGGGATCGCCGGTCGCGCGAGACTTCGAGGGGCGCTCCTCTTGGGCGGTTTGTTGGTCGGGGCCGCGGGTGCGGCCTTCTATTTTCGGGGTGTGGGGCACCTCGACAGCTTCTACGACCGGATATACTACTGGAAGGTGGCGTGGGCCATGTGGCAGGATCATCCCCTTTTGGGAGTGGGGATCTCCTCTTTTCAGGATGCCTATACCCGGATGGCCGAATCGGGCAGGGTGTCGCCCTTTCTGGCCCCCGACGGCCAGGTGTTCGCCCTTGCCGAGCAGACCCACGCCCACAACCTCTTCATGATGGTCCTTTCCTCCACGGGCGCCCTCGGCCTGGCGGCTTTTGCATGGCTCTTTGTGCGGGCCGTGGGACTCGTTTTCGACAAGCCCTCGGGCTGGCGGTTCGGGCTGGTTTCCTGGCCGGTGGTCTTCTTTGCGGTAGGTCTCACAGGGTTCAATATCTACCATAGCTGGTACCAGGCCCTCCTCGCTTTTTTCCTGGTGCTGCTGGGCTGTCGCCGTTGGGACCGGTTTCCCTCCTCCCCCGCGCAGATTTGTGTTGACACGCCATGCCAACTGTGTTCATTTACTGAACGTTCAAAACTTGAACGTTTCCGGTTTTGGCTTCGCAACGGCTGGACGCGCGGGGAGTAGACGCCGCATGTAGCCGACGGGGCGGAGCTATCTACACAGCCTTCCACAAGGGGCTTTCCAACAGTGAAAGCGGCCTGACCTCCACCCCCTGACAGCCGACACCAGCGCGAAGCCCCTGCTTCCGTCGCGATCCCCATCCCCGGGAAAGTGCCCCCATGGACCACCAGGATCTACGCACGCTCAGGCTCCTGGAAGAAATTGAGAAAAACTACGCGCCCAGCCAGAGGGACCTGGCCAGAAAACTGAATGTGTCCCTGGGCCTGGTCAATTCCTTTGTCAAGAGGCTCGCCCACAAGGGGTACTTCAAAGTCACCACCATTCCGAGAAACAGGGTGAAATACATGCTCACCCCCAAGGGAGTTGCGGAAAAGACACGTCTTACCTACGAATTCGTTCAGTATTCCTTCGAATTTTACAAGAACGCAAGGAGCTCCCTGCGTGCGCTGCTCCAGGAACTGGACGGCAGGGGAGGGCGGCGTATCGTGTTTTACGGGGTGGGGGAGCTGGCCGAGATCGCGTATGTCTCCTTGCAGGAGACCCCCGGCCAACTGGTGGGTGTCGTGGACGACAAGCGGGCCGGAGAGCGGTTCCTGGGGTTTGTGGTCAAGGAACCTGGCGAGCTTTCCTCCCTGTCCTTCGACAACGTGCTTATCACCGCCATCGGTGCGACCACCGCCCATGTGAACAGGATACTGCAAGAACAGGTACCCATGAGCAAATTGGCGTGGCTTGAGATGGGGGTGTGAGGGAGCCGGAGCGGGCCGATGACCCGGACGGCAAATCAGGAGAGGAGGCTGCGCCGGCCATGGGCAACCGCTATGAGAACCGGATGAGGCAGGCGGAGGCGGATTTGCGGCATGCGCGCAATGCCTTGAAAGACGGGGACTTCCAATGGAGCTGCTTTGCGGTGCGACACGGGGCCGAAAAAGCTTTGAGGGCGACATCTGTGAAGCACGGCATGGAAGCGTGGGGACACACCTTGACGGCATTGACCGGCAATCTTCCGAAAGGAATGTGGGTCGCCCCTGAGCTTATGCACTGCGCGAAGATCCTCGACAAGCATTATATTCCCACACGATGCCCCAACGGATTCGACTCCGGGGCACCGACGGATTTCTGCTCGCAAGAACAAGCGGAAAAAGCACATCCAATGTGCGGAGGGAATCCTTGGCTTCTGTCGTCGTCAAGTCGGCTGACAAGCGTCGCATTCAGCGCGCTCTTCGGTGCTATGTTCACCGGCTGCATGCGACCCATCCCGAGGTGGAATGGGTCATAAGGAATGCGATGCACCATCGCAGCGGTCCCCACACTGGTACAAAACGATTCTATCGGGGGTGGAAATCACGAGGCTGGGGTTGAGCGGAGACGACCGCCCTTTTGAAAGAAAACGGCAGGCAATGTGAGCAGAATCACTGCCCGAAGGCGCCTTGGGCAGCGGCAAGGCGCACAGGAAAGGAGGTCCCTTCATGGATAGGTACGGATACGGCCCAGGAACTCGCAGGTTTTGGCTACTGGTGCCGGCCGGCTGCATCTGGCTCGTTGCCGCCGCCCAAGGGGTCGTGGGCGCACAATGGTCCGACGTGCACGTCCGGCTCCTTCCCGACGCCTCCTTTGCCCTTGTGGAGAGGGCCGGGGACGGAACGATCCTGCGGCACTGCCCCTACAGGGACCATAACGGCAACATCGATCACGAGCAATTGATCCTGGTTCTGGGAACCCTCCAGAGAGAGGACTGGGCGGATCCTGCCAGCGAGGAAAAGGCGAGGAGACATCTGGAGGCCCATTACAACCGTTTCCACAAGAAGGCCGTGGAAAAGGGGTTTGAGGGAAAGATCGATATCAACGAGGCCCCCCTCACCACCCTGGTGCTGCTTCCCAACATCGGTCCCGTGCTGGCGGTGCAGATCGTCGAGTACAGGGAGAAGGTGAGCCGCTTCGGAACGATCGAAGACGTTCGGAAGGTGGAAGGGATCGGCCAGGGCACCTTCAACGCCATACGGCACTATATTCGGACCCAGTAGACCGGGCTCCGGGAGGCCCCTTGCGTAAACATCGGCGCCATCGTCCAGGCGAGGCTCGATTCCGTACGTCTTCCAAGAGAGGTGCTAAGGTACTGGCCACAGGCGGCAACGATATGCACCAGGAAATAGCCGAAGTGACAACCACCCATCTGAGATTCTCCTCGGGTGTCAAGGTCCACACCTTCGTGTCGTGGCTCCATCCACTCAAAAAACAGAAGCTTGTGGTGATAGGAGACCGGAAAATGGCCGTGTTCGACGGCGGCCGCTCCGGCACCAAAATCCAGCAGTGCCCGCTCCAGGCGGACCCGAACCTTTATATGAAAATCCCCCCAAGCCCCGGTTCCAAAGGGGGAGTGCAAGACGGGTTTTCATCCTTCGTTGTGCCTGCGCCGGGCATGGGGGTTAGAGAGGAGACATGGACGTATATTACGGGCTGCCCGAAGAAGTTAAGTTCTGTAAGCGCTGCGTCATCTCCAACCAGCGCCCGAGTTCGGTGGTGGAGTTCAAGAACAAGCCGTCGGACCCCAAACCGACGATTGCGTTTGATGCCGACGGTGTTTGCAGCGCGTGCCGCTATGCGGAGATGAAGGAGACGGTTATCGACTGGGCGGCGCGGGAACAAGAGCTGTTGGACCTGTGCCGCCGCCACCGCAGCATAGACGGCCGCTACGACTGCATCGTTCCGGGCAGCGGCGGGAAGGACAGCGCCTATACCGCGCATATCCTGAAATACACATACGGCATGAATCCGCTCACCGTCACTTGGGCGCCCCATGTGTACACCGACATCGGATGGCAGAATTTCCAGAGCTGGATCCATGCCGGGTTTGACAACATCCTGTTGACGTCAAACGGAAGACTGCATCGCCTGCTGACCCGGCTGGCATTTGAACGGCTGGTTCATCCGTTCCAACCCTTCATTATCGGCCAGCGCCTGATCGGTCCGAGGTTTGCGGCGCAGTTCGGGGTTCCCCTGATCTTCTACGGTGAAAACCAGGCCGAGTACGGCAACGACATCCTGGAAAACGATCGGCCCACCATGGACCGCCGTTTTTTTACCCAGGAGCCGGATCTCGACACACTGATGCTGGGCGGCACGCCGGTGCGGGAATTGGTGGAGGACTTCGATGTTTCCATCAACGACCTCAATCCATATCTGCCGGTCGATCCCCAAAAACTGTTCGCAATCAATGCCCAAGTCCATTATCTCGGCTACTACCTCAAATGGGACCCGCAGGAATGCTATTATTATGCCGTCGAAAACACCGGCTTCCGCGCCAACCCGGAAAGAACCGAGGGTTCCTATTCCAAATACAGCTCCATCGACGACCGCATCGATCCGCTGCATTACTACACTACCTACATCAAATTCGGCATCGGCCGCGCCACCTACGACGCGGCCCAAGAAATACGCAACCAGAAAATCACCCGGGAAGAAGGCGTGCGCCTGGTTCACCGTTACGACCATGAATTTCCACACAAGTTCTTCAAGGAAATGCTGGCGTACATGGACATCTGCGAGGAGCGTTTCTGGGAGGTCATCGACAAGGCCCGTTCCCCCCATCTCTGGCAGCAGGTCAACGGGCAATGGGAACTCAAACACCGGGTCGCTTGAGGAGGGCCACATGCAGCCCTTTATAATTCAAGACCGCCGGATCGGGCCGGACCACGCGCCGCTGGTCATTGCCGAGATCGGCATCAATCACGAAGGTGACATGGACAAGGCCGTCCGGATGGTGTCCGACGCCGCTGCGGCGGGCTGTGAATGCGTCAAGTTCCAATGCCATGTGATTGACGATGAGATGATTCCAAACGACGTCGTGCCGGGCAATGCGACCGAGTCGATCTACGAGATCATGCGCCGATGCACCCTGGACGAGGCTCAGGAACGGGAGTTGAAGCGCATCACCGAGTCGTTGGGAATGATCTATCTGAGCACGCCGTTTTCGCGTGCCGCGGCAGACCGGCTGCAGGGCATGGGCGTTGCGGCATTCAAGATCGGCTCGGGCGAGTGCAACAATTACCCTTTGATCGAGCACATCGCCCGGTTTCAAAAGCCGACGATTCTGAGCACGGGCATGAACGATGTCGCGAGCATCTCGGCGGCAGCGCGGATTCTGGAAGACCGCCGCACCCCGTATGCGATTCTGCATTGCACGAGCATGTATCCCACCCCCTATTCAAAGGTTCGACTGGGGGCCCTTGCCGAGCTGCGGGCCGCATTCCCTGACGCGGTGCTCGGGCTTTCCGACCACTCCCTTTCCATTTATCCCTGCCTGGGTGCGGTGGTGCTGGGGGCGTGCATACTGGAGCGGCATTTCACATCGGACAAGCACTGGCCGGGCCCCGACATCGAGATTTCCATGGATCCGCCCGAGCTCAAGGCCTTGATCGAAGGCAGCCGGGTGATCCATCAGGCCGTGGGAGGATCCAAGGCAGTGTTGGCCGAGGAACAGCCGACCATTGACTTCGCCTATGCCTGCGTCGTCGCCATCACCGACATCCGCGCGGGGGACAGATTCACCATGCAAAACATCTGGGTCAAGCGGCCGGGCACGGGCGAAATCAAGGCGCGCCATTTCCGCTCGCTGCTAAACCGCTGGGCAACAACGGATATCGCCAAGAACCAGCAGATCAGATGGCGCGACATCGCGCCTTAATAATGGGACCGGTGGGTCGCAATGGGAACACTGAAAGTCGCGCTGTGTGACGTGCGGCACCGCACCATGGGGTTGCATTCCTACCAAATGCCGCTGGGCATCGGCCTCATTGCCGCCTACGCCAAAAAACACCTGGGCGCGGATATCGAAGTGAGGCTCTACAAGTACATCGAGCCTTTCTGGGACGAGTTCAGGGAATTTTCGCCGCACATAGTAGGGGCCAGCTTCTTTTCCTGGAATCGAAAGCTGACGCTGCACCTGCTGCGGAAGGTCAAGGCCGGACGGCCCCGGACCCTCACCCTGCTGGGCGGCCCCGAACTGGAACTCGAACCCCGCAAGCGCCTCCTTTTCCTCGCGGATCACCCATCGGTGGACCTTTGCTGTGTCGGCGAGGGGGAGCCGACCTGCCTGGAGATTTTCGAACGCGTCATGGCGGGCCGCGACCCGCGCAGCGGTCAATCGGTGGCGGGAACATTCCATCTGCATGCCGAAACCGCTGCGCTGGTTGAAAACAAGCCCCGCAAGCGCCTCTCTTCCCTGGACCAGATTCCGAGTCCCTATACGATGGGGCTTTTCGATGCGTTTTTCGACGACTACCTGCACCCGTTCATCGAAAGTCACCGCGGGTGTCCGTTCACCTGCCGCTTCTGCCACATGGGGCTACCCCAGAACCGTTTCGTGACGTTCCAGAGCGTGGCGCGGACCATGGAGGATCTGACTTATTGCGCACAAAAGTATGCCGGCCGCCACGACATCCAGCTGTGCATCGGCGACAACAATTTCGGCATGTACCCCAAGGACACGGCACTGGCCCGCAGCATCCGCCATCTTCAGGACACGTACGACTGGCCCCGCTACCTGGTCGTCAGCACGGGCAAGAACAAGAAACAGCGCATGGTCGAGATCTCAAGGACGCTGAAGTGGGGTCTGCCGTTCAACATGGCGGCCCAATCCCTTCACCCGCCCACACTGGCGGCCATCGGGCGCAAGAACATTTCCCTCAAAACGATGCGAGACACCTTGATGGCGGTCAACAACGCCGAGACCGATTCCTATACAGAAATCATTATGCCGCTGCCCGAAGAAACCTTGGAAAGCTTTGAAGACGGAATCCGGCGGATCGTCGGCACCAATCTCAACTGGATCAGCATCCTGACGCTGCGCCTGCTCAACGGCACCTGGCTAACGATGCAGGATACGATCGAACGCTATCAATTTGACGTCCGTTACCGCGTCATCTGCCGGCAGTTCGGCACCTACGACGGCCAGCGCATTATAGAGGCGGAAGCCTGCGTGGTGGGCACCAACACCATGCGCCTTGAAGATTACTGTTACCTCTCGGAACTCAAATACATCATTCAGGTCGTTTACAACGTCGACACTTTCAATCCCATCCGCCGCTTTCTGCTGGATCACGCGTTGGATGTGTGGTCGTGGATCAAAAACGCCCATCAAGTCGTTCTGGAAAAAGGCGGCCTGGCTGGGCAGCAGATGGACATGTTCATGGCAGAAACGCGCGGCGAACTCTTCGATTCCGAGGCTGAACTGGCCGCATATTACAGCCGCGACGAAAACTACCGGAAACTGCTCAACGGCGAAGAAGGCGACAATTTGGTCAACAAGTACTCCGTGCTCGCAGGAAGCTCGGGATTCGATGCATGGCTGGAGGTGGCGCTGGAGGCCGCCCGGCGGGTCGCGGTTCAATGCCTTGACGAAAGTTACCTTCACCGGGCGCTGCACAATCTGAAACGCTACATCGAGCTCGTCTATGACTTTGCGCCGTTTTTCCATGCACCGCCCACGGCCGGACAGCACGCCGTCGTTGTGATGGACTGGGACATAAAGCGCTGGATGTCCGACGCCCGCCTGACCTTTCAGGATGTCGCCGGCCAAACGAGTTACGAAGTGCGGTTCACCGAGAGCCAGGTGCGGCAGCTCGACCACCTGATCCAAAGCAGTCACGACATTTCCTTCACCATCCAGCGCGTTTACCGCGACAAGAACTACGCCGATCTCATGCCGGCGCTTTGTCCCATCGGCGCAGACCGGGGCGTCTACAACACCCAAAGGAGGCAATAAGCGGAAAATGCCGGAAATCGTGGCCATCATCACCGCCCGGGGAGGTTCCAAGGGCCTGCCGCGAAAGAATCTGGCGCTGGTGGCGGGAAAGTCCCTGCTCGCCCGGGCGGTGGAAGCGGCCCGGGGCTGCAGCCTGATAGAAGCTGTTTATGTCACCACCGAAGATGGTGAAATCGCTGCTGCTGCTGCTGCAAGCGGCGCCCGTGTGATCCCGCGGCCCGCGCACCTGGCTTCCGATGAAGCGAGCTCCAGCGATGCGGTCGCCCACGCCCTTGAGGTTATCCGCCATCAAACCGGTCTTCCTGCCTATTTTGTCCTGCTGCAGCCGACGTCACCGTTTCGCACCGCGGACCATGTCACGCGCTGTCTGGAAGGTTTCTTGGCGTCACACGCCGCCTGCGCCCTGAGCGTCTGTGAATCCGAGCACCATCCCTTCAAGTCTTTCGTGCGTGAAGACCATCGCCTGCGGCCGCTCGTCGACGCCGCCAGCCTGGAGGCGCCGCGCCAGCAGCTTCCGGCCGCCTACCGCCCGAACGGCGCCATTTACGCGATGTCCGCCGAAGCTTTCCTGCAGCACCGCCGCTTTTTCATCGAACCCGTCTATACATTTGAAATGGGGCCCGCGGAGAGCCTCGACATCGACACGCCGCACGACCTGGCGGTGGCGGAAGTGCTGGCCTGCACCGGCGGGCCGGCGCGTGCCGCCCGGATCGAATTTCCGGGTGCGGTGCGCAAATATGGCAAGCCGTTTGACGCCAAAAACCTCAGGCGAACACTCGATTGGCGCCTGAGGACCGCCGCGGATCAGCGCGCCGTCGCCCGGCGCTACGCACCCGCCCGGATCGCTCCCCTGCCGGCGTGCCCCATCTGCGGCGACCGCCGGCGCGCCCCCTTTGTCACGGTTTACGGCTATGATTTCTGCCAGTGCGCCGACTGCGGCGACATCTACATGCTCACCCCGCCGGACCCGGCGTCCGTTGCCCGGCTTTACACCGGAGACGCCGCAGACAAGTCCATCCAGGGGGCGATCTACCTGGACGATGAAATCTTCCTGCGTCGCGTGGCGCAGATTGCGCGGCCCAAGGCGGGCTTTGTGGCGGGCATGGTTCCGGGCCGCGGCGTATGGGTCGACGTCGGCTGCGGATCCGGCGAAATGCTGATGGCAGCCGGCGAACTGGGATTCGAGGCCCTCGGCATCGAGGCCGATCCGGATTCCGTGGCATTCGCTCGCAGGCGGGGTTTCCGGGTTTTTGAGGGATTTGTGCCTTCGCCGGAACTCGATGCTGTTTTTCGGGGGGCGGCGGTCGTGTCCCTGGTCAATGTACTCGAACACGTGGCGGATCCGGTGGGCCTGGTGGAAAGCATCTGCAGGCATCTGGGCGCCGGTGCCACCGTGGTTTTCGAGGTTCCGCGCCACCCGTCCCTCAGTTCCCTGTCCAACCTCTTTTTTCCGGATCTTTCCTACCGCCACATCTATCCGCCGGACCACCTCAACATCTTTACGGAAAAGGCGGTCGGCATCCTGATCGCACGCTGCGGACTGACGGCCAGGGGGGTGTGGACATTCGGACAGGACTTTCACGAACTGGTGGCCGGCGCATCCCTGCACGCCGGCTTCCAGGAAAACGCGCTGCTGGACGCTGTTTTTGACGCCGCTGCCGCCGTGCAGCAGACCATCGACGAACAGGGCTTGTCGGATGCACTCCTGATGGTGGCGTCCAAGCCTTGATCGACCTGCGATTCTCCTGAAAAGGGACATCCCCATGGCCGAAAAGCTGGCGCTTTTCGGCGGAGAGCCGGTGCGGAGCCGGCCCTTTCCGCCTTATCCGCTGATTGACGAAGACGATAAAAGGGCCGTCATGGCGGTCCTTGATCGGGGGGCCCTGTCCACTTTCGGCGCCGGACCCAAGGGTAATTTCGCCGGCGGTGTTGAAATCAGGGCCTTTGAGGCCGAATTCGCGCAGTACAACGACACCGACCATGCCGTCGCCGTGAACTCGGCGACCGCCGGGCTGCACTGCGCATTGGCGGCCGCCGGAATTGGACCGGGAGACGAGGTGATCGTTCCGCCCTATACTTTTACCGCCACGGCCACCGCCGTGCTGCACCACAACGCGATACCGATTTTCTGCGATGTGGAGGCGTCATCCTTTTGCCTGGATCCGCTGAAGCTGGCCGGCTGCATCACCCCGAGGACACGGGCGGTCATACCGGTCCACCTTCTGGGGCATCCGGCCGACATGGACCGGATCATGGCGCTGGCGGCTCGACACGGGCTCATGGTGGTTGAAGACTGTGCCCAGGCGCCGGGGGCCTCAGTCAACGGTTTCAAGGTCGGCAACATCGGGCACCTCGGCGTGTTCAGCTTCCAGGAAACCAAGAACCTGCCCATCGGCGAGGGCGGCATGATCACCACCGCCGACCCGCAGCTCGCCGAACGGTGCCGCATGGTCCGCAACCACGGCGAGACGATTCTGGTCGGCAAGCCACGCTCTTACATTTCCAATATCATCGGCTGGAACTACCGGCTGACCGAAATCGAAGCGGCGCTGGGAAGGTCGCAGTTGGCGAAGCTTCCCCGGCTGGACGGTGTTCGCCGGCGCCTGTTCGGCTACCTGCGCGACCGGCTTGACGGTCTGCCCGGACTCGTCATGCCGGCGCTTCCCGCCCATGGGGTCCACGCCTGCCACGTCTTCGGCATGCGCTATCTCGCAGGCGCTGGAAAGGCAAGGCGCGAGGCGGTCCTCAGCGCTCTTGCCGCGGAGGGTATACCGGCGGCACCCGGCTACCGCCGCCCCCTTTACGCTAATCCGATCTTTCAGGATCTGAAGGCCTACGGTGACAAAGGCTGTCCGTTCAAGTGCGCCTTCTACGGCGGCGGCGTGGACTACACCACCGTCCGATGCGAGGTGGCCGAACGGTTGATTTACGAGGAGGCGCTGTGGTTGTTCATGGTGCGTCCGCCGGCGACCGAAGCGGACATGGATGACGTCGTCCGGGCCTTTGAGAAGGTCTGGGCCCACATGGACGAACTGGCGCAACGCGAAAAAGCCCGGACGTCGCCGCAAGTTGCGCCCGGCGGCGGGCCACGCAAAGAATAAACGGGAATTACCGATCATGGGAATCGAAACCAACGGCAAAATCTCGCGTGTGCTGGCGGTGGTCCATGCCCGGGGCGGTTCAAAACGCATCCCCCTCAAAAACATCATGCCGCTGTGCGGCAAGCCGCTGATCGGCTACTGCCTGGAAACCGCCGCCCGGAGCCGCTACATCGACCGCCTCATCGTCTCCACCGATCATGCGGGCATCCAACACGTTTCCCTGGCTTACGGGGCTGATGTACCCTTTACTCGGCCCGCCGATCTCTCCGAGGACGTGGCCTCAGAACTGGTCACCCTGCACGCGCTGGACACCATGGAAAGCCGGGACAACACCTGCTACGACATCGTTGTTACGATTCAACCGACCACGCCCTTCATTCAGACCAGCGACATCGACGGATGCATCGAGTCGCTGGCCGCCCACACCGACGCCGATACGGTGATGACCGCGCGCAAAATGATCGAATTGCCCACCTGGGCCCGGCAAATTGCCGGCGACGAATATTCATTCAATATTTTCGGGCGCGTGAGCCGGGGCGATCAGGGCATCAGCCAGAAGCATCCGGATTTCTACATGGCCAATGGAGGCGCCTATGCAACCCGCAGGCGCCTTCTCAAGGAGGAGGGGATGATCATAGGTCCGAAAACCCGCCTGCACTTGATGCCCTTCGAGAATTCTCTCGACATCGACGAACCGATCGACTTTTTCTTCGCTGAAAAGCTGATGGAACTGAGACAGGCAGGTCAGACACCGGCTGAATATGTCGCCGCCAAGGCCGGCGAAACCGGCGCGGATGGCCTCCCGAAAGCGGATACAAACGCTGGAGCGGCATCATGAAAAAGAAAAAGATCCTGCTCTTTTTCCCGGATACGGGTGAAAAATACATGTTCAACGTGCCCCTCAGCCTCATTTGGGTCGCAGCCCCCCTGGTTGAAAATGGTTATGACGTACGGATCTTTGACCAGCGTTTTGACCGAGACTACAAGGGGCTTATTCGGAAAATGGCAAACGACCTGGTCTGCGTCGGGGTTTCATCGCTCACCGGCTTCCAGCTGCACGGCGCCATAGAAGTCTCCCGCTGGATCAAGGCGCAATACCCCGGCATCCCCGTGGTGTGGGGCGGGTGGCATGTTTCGATTCTCACCGAGCAGTCGATTCAGGCACCCTTTATCGACTACATCATACAGGGTCAGGGCGAACTGCCCCTGCTGGACCTGGTGGAGCACCTGAACAGCGGCCGCAGCCCGGGGCAGATCCCGAATCTGGCATACCGGGAAAACGGCCGGGGGGTCGTCAACGCCAAACGGCCCCTGATCGACATCAACACCCTGCCGATGAAACCTTATCACCTGGTGGACCTCGCGCGCTATGAAGGCCGTCGGCTGACGCTCGGGGACCGCTACCTGGCGTGGATGTCCAGCGTCGGCTGCCCTTTTCGATGCGCCTTCTGCGCCGATCCGCTGGTGTACGAGCGGCGCTGGCTGGCTTTGGCGCCGACCCGCATGGCCGATGAAATCCAGCAACTGGTCACCCGGTTCGGTATCACCCAGTTCGGCTTTTGGGACGACAACTTCTTTATCGATCTGAAGAGGGTCGAACAGTTTGTGGACCTGATCCTGGCCCGCGATCTGCGCATCAAATGGACAGGCACCATCCGTATCAGCGGCATCCGCAGGATTCCCATGCCGCTGCTGCTCAAGTGCAAGCAGGCCGGTCTGCACATGGTTCATCCAGGTGTTGAAGGCGCCACCCAGCCGATGCTTGATTACATGGACAAGATGGAAAAAGCCGAAGACACCGTGCCGGCGGCCGAAAAGCTCAAACGGGCCGGCATCAAATCTCTTTTCAGCTTTATCGTGGGGCTGCCGGATGAGCCGGCGAGCAACGTGCAGGACACCTTTGACATGATCGAGGCCCTCAAGCGGATAAACCCCGAAAACATCATGCCGGTCAATTTCTACACGCCCTATCCCGGCAACCGCCTCTACGACATCTCATGCCGCCTGGGGTTCAGGCCGCCGCAAACGCTTGAGGCGTGGGCCGATTTCAACACCCGCGTGGGCATCACCCCCTGGTTGACGGAGCGCTACCGCCAGGAGGTCATGAAACGCGACAAATACTACTATCCGGCGGCATATCCTTCACAGGTGATGCGCAACAAAATGCGGCAGGGGAGCATGAGACATCTTTACCGGCTGTTGCACAAAATCGCTGCGTGGCGTGTGAAGCGCGGCAACTTCAAGCTGGATCTCGATTGGAAGCTACTCTACGCTTACTGGCGCTTCTGGGCCAAATACAACCGCAAGCTGCGCCTGCACAACATCAATTTCCGATGGTAGACATCGCCCTCATGCTCTTCGGCCATGAACCCGAGCTGGTTCGGCGAGCTGCCGCGGGGGGCGTGGACCGCGTCGTGGTGGACATCGAAACCCGCGGCAAGCTGGAGCGTCAGAGCGGCTACCACCTGGAAATCAACCGGAACCGGATTGAAGATCTGGCGCCGCTGCGGGATTTGCCGCTGCAGCGTGTGCTGCGCATCAACGTTCTCCACGGCGGTACACGGAACGAAATTGACCGCGGCATCGCTTGCGGCGCCGACTGGCTGATGCTGCCGATGGTCCGGTATCCCCACGAAGTTCGCCGTTTCGTATCCCTGGTGGGGCGGCGGGCCAAAACGATTGCCCTGATCGAGACCCTGCCGGGGTTGCTGAATCTGCACGACATCAGCCGGATCCCCGGTTTGGACGAAGTCTACGTGGGTCTCAACGACCTGCGCCTGGAGGCGGGCTGGGACTTCGGCTACCGCTTTTTGTCCGAGGGACTGCTCGACTTCCATCTGCAGGCCTGCCCCATCCCCTTCGGTCTGGGCGGCATTACGGTTTTGGACCGGGGGCATCCGCTGGCCACCGAAGGCATCCTGCGGGAGCTGGCCCGCCTGGGGGCGACCCGAGTCATCGTGCGCCGCGCTTTCAAGCGCGACCTGGCAGGGCTCGATATCGCCGAAGAAGTCCAGCGTATAAAGAGTTTTTACCGCCGCTGCCGGCGCCGTACGCCCGCGGAGACGGAGGCGGATCGAGCCGCCATATGGACGCGTGTCGGCGAGATCTGCAGGACCCTGCAGGGAAGCCGGGACACCGGCCATGAATAAGCGCGGATTTTTTGGGAGGGAGCGGTGGTGATGGATTCCGGCGATTGCCGGCATGATCGGGCGATGGGCGCCGGAGCTGCGGCGCCGAAGGCCAAAATCAAAATACTGATGGCGGCTTACGGGGGCGGTCACGTGAATTTGATGATCCCCGTCTATCGGCGGCTGGCGACGGAGTTCGACGTCACCTTCCTGGGGCTGTCCATCGCCGGCCGGGTGCTGTCGGAAAACCGCATCGCCCACACCAGCTACGCCAGCTACCGGGACGTCATCGTGGACGACGACGCCCGGCGCTACGGCAGGGAACTGGCAGACCGCTGGCATGTGGACGGCAAGGTGCCCCGGGTGGAGTCGGAAGCTTACCTGGGTGCGTGCATGCGCGATCTGGTCCGCGACCTGGGTCCGGACGAAGCCTATCGGCGGTTGGAGGAACTGGGACGTAAGGCCTTTCTCCCCCTGCACACGGCCCGGCAGATTCTCGCCAGGGAGCGGCCGCAGGTGATCGTGACCACCAATTCCCCCCGCACCGAAAGAGCCCTTACGCTGGCCGGCAATCAGATGGGTATCACAACGGTAAACATTCACGACCATCTCGGCTTTGAAAAGCGTCACACCCTGACCGCAGACTATGTGGCGGTCATGTGTGACATCACCCGGGACAACCTGATGCGCACGGGCCACGATCCGGACCGCATCTTCATTACCGGCCAGCCGGCGTTTGATGCCATCTTGGACGAGCTGGCGACCTTCGACCGCAGCGACCTGTGCCGGCGCCACGGCCTGGATCCGGCGGGCCGATACCTGCTTTTTGCCGGTCAGAAGCATTTCACGGAGGCCATGCTGCGCGGTGTCTTTGAAGCGGTTGCGCCCGTCGAAGGGCATCGCCTGCTGGTCAAGCCCCATCCCGGCGAGGATTATCGGCTTTACCGTTCGCTGCTGCAGGGGTATGCGGAGGTCCAGCTCATCACCGATGTCAACATCCGGGAACTCATTTTCCTCAGCGAAGCCGTGATCGCACTGTGGTCGACCGTGGCGCTGGAGGCCGTGCTGATGGGCAAACCGCTTGTGCAGTTGAACTATCCTGAACTGCCCAACATCGTGCCTCTTTTCCAGTACGGTGTGGCCCTGGAGGCCGGCAGCCCGGCCGCGGTGGGGCGCCTTCTTGAAGGTGCCCTGGGGAATGAGGGGGTGCGGGGAGAACTTTTGCAGCAGCGGCGCAGGGTTTTCGGCGGTCTGCTCACCGGCCGGAGTACGGACAATTTATGCGCACTCATCCGCCGGGCGGCAGCCGACGGAAAAAGGGCTGTCCCATGATTCGGGCGGCGGTCATCGGGCTGGGTTTCGCCGGCTTTCGATTCGAGCTCGACCCCTTGCGAGCGGGAATCTGGAGCCATGCCGCAGCGTACAAGGCGGCGGCGGGCGTCCGCCTCGTCGCGGCCGCGGAGCCGGACGAGGCGCGGCGGCGCGATTTCCATGCACGCTACCCGGAGGTGCCGGCATATGCGGACCTTTCGGAAATGCTGTCGCGTCACACCGTAGACCTGGCCAGCGTCTGTGTGCCGACCGGGCGCCATGCCGCGGTGGTGCGTGCCCTGGCCGGCCGGGTCAGGGGGATCTTTTGCGAAAAGCCGATGGGGGCAACCCTTGAGGATGCCCGTGAAATAGTCGAGCTGTGTGAGCGTCACCAAACCCTGCTCGGCGTCAATTTTGTGCGACGCTGGGAGCAAGCGTATCTGCAGGCCAAAAAGGTTCTGGCGGAAGGTCTGATGGGATCCCTGCGAAGCATTGCCGGCTACTATCCCGGAGAGCTTTACAATATCGGAACCCATCTGGTCGACATCATGTGCTTTCTGGCGGGTCGGGTGCAGGCGGTCGCTGGTATCATGACCCACGGCGAAGGTGAACGGGAGCCCGCAGGGTCGGCCCTGCTGCGGTTTTCCAGCGGCGCGTCCGGCTGTATCGCAACCCACGGCACTCGGCGCAACGCGCTGTTCGAAGTCGACCTGCTTTTTGAAAACGGGCGTCTACGCATCACCGAAAACGGCCGCCGTCTCGATTGCTGGCGCTACCGGCCGAGCCGTGCCTACACGGGCTACAATGAACTGGAGACGGCGGATCTGCCGGTCTCGGCGTTTCCGGTCGAGGATCGCATGCTGCGGGCGGTCGACAGCATCGCCGCATGCTTCAGTAACCCCGGGCAGACGCCCGCCTGCAGCGGCCGGGACGCCCTGCACGCCCAAATGGTGGTGAGCGCCATCGCCGCCTCCCATCGAGAACAGGCTTTTGTTACCCTTTGAACCGGCGCGGCGAACGATACTTTTTATTTCTGCCTCCCGGGCCGACTACGGCCGCCAGTCGCCCATTTGGCGGGCGGTCGCCGGCCACCCCGGCCTCAAAATGGTGCTGTGCGCCACCGGCACCCATTTGCTGGAAGCGTTCGGTTATACGCGTGCCTTTTTCGACCGCGACGGGTTCAGCGTCGACTACGAGATTCGGGCGCTGCCGGCAGAGCAGGGGACCGGGGAACCGGCCGTCATGGTGGGGCACCTGCTGCTCGCACTGGACCCGATCATGGAACGGGTCCGGCCGGACATGGTTTTTGTGTTCGGGGACCGCAGCGAGATGCTGGCGCCGGCCATCGCGGCGCTTCACCGCAACATCGCGCTGGTGCACATGGGGGGCGGATTCACCTCTTTCGGCGCCGTGGATGAAAGCATCCGGCATGCGCTGACCAAGATGGCCCACATCCACCTGGCTACCTCCAAGCGGTGCGCCGAACGCATCGGCAGGCTGGGCGAAGCGCTTGAGCGGATACATTTCGTCGGATCGCCGGCCGTCGACGTGCTCAAATCCATGGCCTACCTGCCGCGGGATACGCTGTTTGCAAGACTCAAGCTGGACCCCGGACGCCCCCTGGTGATCGCCACCTTCCACCCGGCAAGCACGGAGGCCGCGGATGCAGGCGACCAGGCGGAGATCTTTTTCGACGCGCTGCAGGATGTCGGGGCCCAGACCATCGTTACCTATCCCAACGCCGACCGGGGCGGCAGGGCTGTTATTGCAAAGCTGAAACGCTCGGTCGGCTTCCGTGTCGTACAGGACCTGTCCATGGCGCTGTATCTCAACGTTCTCAGGCACGCCGACGTCATGGCGGGCAACTCCAGCAGCGGCTTTATCGAAGCGCCGTACTTTCATCTGCCGGTGGTCAACGTCGGCAGCCGGCAGCTCGGCCGGGACCGGGAGGTGAACATCGTGGATGTGCCGGTGGATCGAAACGCCATTGCCGCGGCGGTCGCCGCGTTGATCGGCGACACAGTTTTTCGCCGGCGTATCCGGGACCAATTCGACGAGACCTACGGCAGCGGCGAGGCCGCCGCCGCGACCGCCCGGATTTTGTCGACAGTGGCGCTGGACCGCGGGCTGCTGCAAAAACCGTTGGTCTGGCAGGAGCCCGGGTTGACATGAGCAGACGCAAGAAGGTTCTGATCATCAACGCCGGCTTCAAACAGTTGCCGATGCTGCGATGGGCGAAGCAAAAAGGATATTATACCCTGGTGGCGGATTCGCGCCCAGAAATGCTCTGCTTCACCGAAGCGGACGAAGTCCTGCCGATCGCCCCTTTCGAGACGGATGCACTGGTGGCGGCGGCCGCGGACAAAAAGATCGACGCCGTCTGCTATACCACCAGCGAGAATCCGATTCCGCTGGTGCGGCGGATCGCCGACCACATGGGCCTGCACCACAACCTGCCGGACAAGGTCGTTCGCGCATCCTGCGACAAGCTGGCGATGCGCGAAATCCTGGCGGACGCAGGAATCCAAGACGTCGCCTTCCGGCGGGCGGCATCGCCTGAGGAAGTGGAGGGGTTTGTCGCGGAAAACGGGTATCCGGTGGTGCTCAAGCTGACAGGGTCGGGAAATCAGATCGGCATGTTCGTGCTGCAGCGCCCCGAACAATGGCAAGCGCAGTCCGCGGCGGTGTCGGCGGCCTTGTCTTCCGGCGACTACCTGGTGGAAAGGCTTCACAGCGGCGTTGAAATCAACGCCGTCGCCCTGTTTGTGGAGGGGGAACTCCACCGGCACCTGGTATCGGACCGCCTGCACTACGGTGCAGCCCATCGTTATGTGGCATACGAACACCGGTTTCCGAGCACGCTGCCGCCCGGCCTGGTGCGCCAGGCCGAGGCGAAGAGCCGGGCCATCGGACGTGCGCTGGGCGTGCGCAATGCCATCGTTTTCATCCAGTACATCGTGGCAGATCAGGTGGTGCGCACCGTCGAACTGGGGGTGCGCGTACCGGGCGGCATGATGTGGCAGATGTTCCGCTGGGCGACCGGTATTGACCTGATGGAAACGTGGCTGGAAATGTCCGTGCGGCCCGAGTTCAGCCGCGCCCATATCGTTGTGGGCGAACGGTATCCTGCCGTCAGCATTCGATTTCTTTCCGCTTTTCCGGGACCCCTGCAAACCGGTCGGCTATTGTCCGTCGACGGTCTGGATGCCGCCCGGAGCGTTGAAGGCGTGTGCTTTGCCGACTTTTACAACAAGTTCAAACAAATCCGCCCGCCGGAGGCGGTGCCGCCGCTGAAGGACGGCAGCGACCGGTTCTTCTGCATCGTCAGCACCGGCAGCTCCTACGAGCGCGCCCGGCACATTAGCCTGTCCGCCGAGGGACGGCTTTGTTTTCACATCGAAAGTACTCAAGGTGAGGAACATTTATGAAGCTGGCGCATTATTGGGGCCTGGAACTGCCGGTCCGGACGCAGAAGCCGCGGGACTACGGTTTGACCATGATCAGTGACAAGGGCCTCGGCTGCCACACCCTGCAGGACACCATCGAAGTTGCCGGCGATTTTATTGATCTGACCAAGTTCAGTATCGGTTCGGCGGTGATTACGGGTAGCCTGCAGAAGAAATTGCAGATCCTCAGGGACAGTGCGATTCGGCCGTATTTCGGCGGCACGACCTTCGAAAAGTTTTACACCCAGGGCAAGCTGGACGCCTTTTTGGAAATCCACCGCAGGCTGGGTGTGGACCTGATCGAGGTATCGGACGGTACCGTCCAGATTCCGGACCGGGAGAAATTCGCCATCATCGAGCGCTTTGCGAAGGAGTTCACCGTCGTGGCCGAAGTAGGCTGCAAGGATGAATGCGTGGCATATGCATGCGAGGACTGGATCCATCAGATCCGCGGCTGCCTGGCTGCCGGCGCGTGGAAAGTGACCATCGAAGGCCGGGAGAGCGGCACGGCCGGCATTTACCGGGCCACCGGTGAAACACGGTGTGAAATCGTGGACATCGCCCAGCATTTCGACGTCAAGGACATCATCATCGAAGCCCCCAAAGGGCGGAACCAGATCGACCAAATCAATCGGTTCGGCCCCAATGTCAATCTGGGCAACATCGCACCGGCGGAAGTGCTGGTGCTGGAATCCCAGCGGCTGGGGCTGCGCTACGACACATTTTAAGCTTTGAGGATGAGAATTATATCAATGGGTTGTTCTATATGATCAACCCGCCGATCGCAATGGAAAGCAAGGGAGTATGAAATACTTTTTGGGCTTCAATCTGCGGGCCCATGATGTCGCTTTTTACCTGATCGATGAAGACCGCAGACTGATCTTCGGCATTGAGGAAGAGCGCCTGGTGCATACGCGCTATCACATCATTTCAACCTTCAAGGCACTGCACTACATGCTGGAGCGCCACTGCATCGACAAGCAGGACATCGCGGCCGCGGGCACGACCTCCAGCCTTGTGGGCTACGAGGCCTTAAGAGAAGTGCATGCCGAGATTTACGGCCCGGAAATGGCCGACCGGCATTTTGATTTCATTAAAGAGGAATTCGCCATCAAGTACAACATATGGAATGCCATGGGGCTCAAGAACGCCCGGCGCTTCGAGGTGCCGCACCACCTGGCCCACGCCGTCAGCGGTTTTGCCCAGTCAGCCCAAGACTCGGCGGTGTGTCTGGCGATGGACGGTAGCGGGGATCAGTACACCACCGTCTGCTACCGTTTCAAACGCACCGGCTACGAAGAATTGATGCGCATTTTCCGTCCCAATTCCCTCGGCTGGGTCTGGACCGAGATCACCCGATGGATGCGCCTCGGGCGCCAGGGCAACGAAGGAAAACTGATGGGGCTGGCCGCATACGGTGAACCTATTTACAAAGACCGTTTTTACCAGGGCTTCAGGCTGAAAGACGGCCGGACGCTGCCTTTTTTTGAGGTGAATTGGGAGCAGGGCACTTTCTCCTCGCCTGTGATGCGGGAGTTCTACGGGCGCACGTTGACGATGTCGGATGTGCTCGGCGAAGTCCCGCCCTACGATGAGATACCCGGAAAATACGCCTGCGATATCGCCGCATCCCTACAGGCGGTTACCAATGAGCTGCTCCTGAACATCGTTGTGCGCGCGCGGGAACGCACCGGCGAGCGCCATCTGGTCCTCACGGGCGGTGTGTTGATGAACAGCGTCGCCAACGGGGTGATCGCGCGAGAGGCCGGATATGAATCCGTTTTCGTCCCGCCGACGGCCGGCGACAACGGCACCGGACTGGGGGCCGCGATTTATGCCATGAACGCCTTCACCGGCGTGACCGATTACAAGATATATCCGGAAGGACTGCCCTACATCGGTCCGTCCTACCGGAGCGAGGAGATCGAAGCCGCCCTGGCCGAATACGATCTGCCGTTTAAGGTTTCGGCCGACGTGGTCGAGGAGACCTGCGACCATCTGCAGGCGGGCCGGATCGTGGGCTGGTTTCAAGGACGCATGGAAGTCGGCGCCCGGGCCTTGGGCAACCGTTCCATTCTGGCCGATCCCACCCTTGCCGGGATCAAGGACACCGTCAACCGGAAGGTTAAATTCAGGGAATACTGGCGGCCCTTTGCGCCCATCGTCAAGAAGGATAAATACGGGGAATGGTTCACGGATACCTTCGACGAGGTCCCCTTCATGACCTCCACCCATTACTTCAAGCCTGAAAGGCGTGCGGCGGTTCCCGCAGTGGTTCATGAAGACGGCACCGGCCGGGTGCAGACCTGTTCCCTCGCGGACAACGAACGCATCTACAGGGTGCTGGACGGCATGGAAAGGCGCAACGGCGTGCCGATCGTGCTCAACACCAGCTTCAACATCAAAGGCATGCCGATCGTGTGCTCCCCCCGTGACGCGGTTCAATGTTACCTTTGCACGGAAATCGATGTCCTGGTCATGGGAGACTACACGGTCCGCAAAACCGACCACGGACCGCGGCGGGTCGATGTGGCGCGTGTCAGTCATCCGGTGAAATTCTTCGACGACACCGTCGCCGCGGGCGATGAAGTCGTTCTTATCGTAGACGGTGACGGCGACCGGTACATCCGGCAGTTGCAGGTGGTCGTGGCGGAAAAAGGGGTCAACGCGGTTGCCATGGACGCCGCCGCTCTGGACCTGGATGCCGTTGCCGGCATGCGTCAGCCGCTGATATGTCTGTTGGCCGCTTTTCCCGCCCCCTACCCCGACGGAAGGGCGAGCATTCTGCAGCCCCTGACAGCCCTGAAGCAACTGCGCCGTCTTCCCAACGTCAGGGAGGACCGCATGGTCCTTTTGAATTTCAACGGATCCTCATGGATCTTCGGGCACGTCTTCGACGAACGCCAGTGGTCCCAGATAGCGTGACGTGACGCAGTGGCGCGGCTGACGATGGTCCGGCACGGCCGGACAGTTTTCAACCGGGAGGGACGCATCACGGGTCGGGTGGACGTTCCCCTGGACCCGGTCGGCCTCGCGGAAGCCCGCCGCGTCGGCGCCTTGATGGCGGCCGAGCGTTTTGACCTGTGCTTTACCAGTGAGTTGCTGCGCGCCCGGCAGACCCTGGAGCAAATCCTCGCAGTCAACGCGCATCGACTGAAGCCCGTATTTCAGCCGGCGGAAGCCATCTGCGGATGGCCGGGCGCCGCCACACGCGATTCCGGCCGGCGGGTTTGGGCGCTCACCAGCGCCCAGCTCAACGAGCGCGACTTCGGTGTGCTGGAAGGGCAGCCGCGCGCAGCCCATCTGAAGACAATCTGCGATTGGGATGCGGTCATCGAAGGGGCTGAACCGCTGCACGACGTTTGGCAGCGCGTCACCGACTTCTACGAGCGGCGGGTTTTGCCTTGCTTCGCAGCGGGCGGGTCCCTGCTGCTCGTGGCCCACGGCATGGTGCTGCGTCTGCTGCGCGCCCATATCGAATGCGCTGATAAAAAGAAAGCGCCGGCCGCCCGGCTCGACAATTGCGCCGTGCTGGTCTGCGAGAACGGCGACGCCAGCCGTCCCGGACGCTGCAGCAGACTCGGCGGCGCCGCGGAAGAACCGTGAACTACTGGAACAGGCTCAAACGCTGTTTCATCGTCGCCGAAATCGGCGTCAACCACAACGGCGACGTGGAACTGGCCAGGCAGATGATCGGCAAAGCCCGTGCCTGCGGTGCGGATGCCGTCAAATTCCAGACTTACATCACCGAGGAAAACACATCGCGACGCGCCCCCAAAGCTGCCTATCAGCAGGCGCAGGAGGCCGGCGACGAGTCCCTCTACGACATGATCAAGCGGTTGGAGCTTTCCTTGGCGGATCACCTGGTGCTGAAGCGCTGCTGCGAGGAAGCCGGCATTACTTTTTTTTCGCGCGCCTCGAGTCCGGGTGCTCTCCGGATGCTCACCGAAGTCGGGGTCCCGTTTCTCAAGGTCGGCTCGCTGGACATCACCCATCATCCGTTGCTGGCCGAAATGGCGGGCACGGGGCTGCCGATACTGCTGTCCACGGGAGCCAGCACGCTGGCCGAAGTGGAAGAAGCCCTGTCGGTCATCCGTGAAAACGGCGGCCGGGATATCCTGCTCTACCACTGCACATCCAATTATCCCGCCCGCATGCAGGACGTGAACCTGCGCGCCATGCTGACGCTGCGACAACATTTCAATCTGCCCGTTGGATACTCGGACCACACCGAGGGTTACGAAGTGGCCTGTGCGGCGGTGGCGCTGGGGGCCGTTTCGATTGAAAAGCACTTCACCCTCGACCGGACCCTACGCGGGCCGGATCACAAAGCATCTCTCGAGCCCGACGTCTTTGCGCGTATGGTGGCCGCAATTCGCAACGTGGAGGCGGCCCTCGGCGACGGCGTCAAACAGCCGCGGCCAGGAGAGGTCGAGATGATCGCCAAGATGCGCCGCAGCATCGTCGCCCTGCAGCATTTGGCGGCGGGAACCGTTCTGCAGCGCGAAATGATCGGCGTCAAAAGGCCCGGCTGCGGGCTGGCGCCCAAATATTTCGGCAAGATCCTAGGCCTTCGGATAAAGCGGGATATCGCCGCCGATGAACCCCTTATGCCGGACGACGTTGCCTTCGAACAAGGAGCCTGAAAACCCATGAAGCGCAAGCTGGACTACTTTTTGTTCAAACCCAGCGATTCCATCCACAAGGCAATGAAACACCTGGGTGCCCTCGGCATCGTGCTGGTGGTCGATGAAAAGCGGCGTCTGCTCGGTTCGATTACCAACGGTGACGTGCGCCGCGCCCTTCTTGACCGGGCGGACCTGGACCGGCCCGTGGAGGCCGTGATGAACACCGACCCGTTGACGGCCCGTGCGGGAACCTCTGTCAGCGATCTGCTGGACGCCATGGTGGCCCAGGAGAAAATGCAGATCCCCATCGTAGACGAAACAGGGCGCGTGGCGGACATCGTCTGCATCGAGGACCTGCTGCGGCGGGAGAGCCGCAGCAACCTGGTCTGCATTCTGGCCGGCGGCCAGGGCAAGCGCCTCCATCCGCTGACCGAAAAGGTGCCCAAATCCATGCTGCACGTCGGTGAAAAACCGATCCTGCAGACCATCGTCGAACAGCTCCGTTTCCAGGGATTTCGCAATCTGATCATCTCGGTGTTCCACAACGCCGAGGCGATCAAGGACTACTTCGGCGACGGCCGGAGGTTTGGCGTCGACATCGCCTACACCCGGGAGGACATGCCGTTGGGCACCGCCGGGCCCCTGAGCCGCATGCCGCGCCAGAGCGATTTGCCCCTCATAGTGCTCAACGGCGACCTGCTGGCCAAGATCAACTTCGGGGCCATGCTGGCGTCCCACTGCAGCGGCCCCTTCGATATCACCATCGGCATCCGGTCTATGGGTTTCAAATTGCCTTTCGGCGTCGTCGAGCTGGACGGCGCCCGGGTGACAGCCATCGAAGAAAAACCCACCAAGGACTTCAACGTGAGCGCCGGGGTGTATGTCATCAATCCGGATGTCGTCCGGGAGATTGCGCCCGACCGCCATTATGACATGCCCGAACTGATCGAAGACGCCATGGCCGCCGGCAGGCCCGTGGGAGGGCACCTGCTTGAAGACTACTGGCTGGATATCGGGACCCATGAAAAACTCGAACAGGCACAGCGTGAATACGGCCAATTTTTTCAAGAATAAGAAGGTGCTGATCACCGGTGCGGGCGGTTTTATCGGCAGCCACCTGGTGGAAACGGTCGCGCCCCTGGCGGCCGGGGTGCGCGCATTGGTGCGGTACAACGGACGCAACGATCTGGGCAACCTGGAACATGTCGAGGCCGGTGTTCGGGACGCCGTGGATATCATCGCCGGTGACGTGCGCGATCCCTGGTGCGTCGCCAATGCCGCACGCGGCATGGATGTGGTGTTTCATCTGGCGGCCCTGATCGGCATTCCCTATTCCTACCATGCCCCCCAGAGCTATGTGGAAACCAACATCTCCGGCACCTTGAACGTGCTGCAAGCGGCGCGGGAGGCCGGATGCCAGAAGGTTCTGATCACCTCGACCTCGGAGGTCTACGGCACGGCGCAGTATGTGCCCATCGACGAACGGCATCCGCAGCAGGCTCAATCGCCATACAGCGCCAGCAAGATCGCCGCGGACCGAATCGCGGAATCTTTTTTCCGCAGCTTTGCACTGCCGGTGGTCATCGTGCGCCCTTTCAACACCTACGGACCGCGGCAGTCGGCCCGTGCGGTGATTCCCACCATCATCACCCAGCTGCTGGATGGGGCCGCCACCGTGCGGCTGGGCAACCTGGCGGCCACGCGGGATTTCAATTTTGTGTCGGATGTCTGCCGGGGATTTTTGATGATCGCAGCGGCCGACGGCGTGGCGGGAAAGGAGCTGAACCTGGCCAGCCAGAGGGAGATCAGCATCGGTAAGCTCGCCGATCGACTCATCGCCCTCATCAACCCCAAGGCGGGTGTGGCCGTGGAAGACCAGCGCATCCGACCACGCAACTCCGAGGTGGAACGGCTGCTCGGATCGGCCGTTGCCGCGCATCGGATTGCCGGCTGGCAGCCCCTGACCGCCCTTGACGCGGGTTTGCAGGCGACGCTGGACTGGTTCCGGCAGTCGGCGCACCGCATGTGCTACAAATCCCGTTCCTACAACATTTAGGGCGACCCGCATCCGTCACTGATTGGACGTCTCGGCGCACCCGGCCGGACAGAAAGACGAACCATGCCGGACAGTGAATTCATCCCTCTCAGCGAACCGGTTTTTTCCGGCAACGAATGGCACTATCTGAAGGACTGCCTCGACAGCGGCTACATTTCGTCGGTGGGGGCCTACGTCGAGCGCTTCGAAGTCGCGATCTGCCGGATGCTGCAGATCCCCTTCGGGGTTGCCTGCATCAACGGCACCGCCGCCCTGCACGTGGCACTGCTTTCAGCCGGCGTACAGCCGGGCGATGAAGTCATCGTGCCCAGCATCACGTTTGTCGCGCCGGCCAACGCCGTCCGTTACTGCGGGGCCGAACCGGTGTTTATGGACTGCGAGCCGGCGCAGTTGTGTATGGACGTTTCCAAGCTGGCGACGTTTCTGGACACCCACGGGGAGACCGGCGCTGACGGCACCTGCTCGAACCGCCTGACCCAAAAACCCATCCGGGCGATCGTTCCGGTGCACGTATTCGGACACCCGGCGGAGATGGACACCATTGCAGCACTGGCCCGCCGCTACCACCTGCGGGTGGTGGAGGATGCCACCGAATCGCTGGGGTCGCGCTACCGGGGAAGGCACGCCGGCACCATCGGGGACATCGGGTGTCTGAGCTTCAACGGCAACAAAATCATCACCGCCGGGGGAGGTGGCATGATTTTGACCCGGGACCCCGAAACCGCTGCCTTGGCCCGGCACCTGACCACCCAGGCCAAGCGGCCGGGAGTGGATTACGACCACGACCGGGTCGGCTTCAACTACCGGCTTTCCAATCTGCACGCGGCGGTGGGATTGGCCCAGCTCGAGGCCCTGCCCCGGGTGCTGGCGGCGAAACGCGCCAACGCCCGCTATTACCGGGAGCGGCTTAAGGGGATCGACGGCGTCGAAATGCTGTGGGAGCGGGAAGACGCGGTGGAGAGCAACTTCTGGTTCTACGGCTTGAAAATCCAAAGCGGCGGGCGGCAGCGGCTCTTGCAGGGGCTGAAGAATGAAAACATTGAAGCGCGGCCCTTGTGGAAGCCCCTGCATACCTTGCCGATGTACCGCAGTGCCCAGTCGTTCCGAATTTGCGAGGCTCCCAAAGCCTACGCGTCGGTTATCAATTTTCCTTGCAGCGCCGGCCTGACGCCGCCGCAGATGGATCGCGTCTGCTCCGCCATTGCAGCCAATCGATGACCCCATCGGTGCCGTGAACGCCCCGGGCGCAGACTACCGGACGCAGTGGCCGGCGCCCGAAAGCGCGTCCATTCCCGCCGCACTGCCGCTTAACCTGTATTCCATCGGGGATGTTGCCGAATGGCGCCGCGATTTTTACTGGCCAATTTCCCAGCAGGAGATTTACGCCATCGAGCTGGCCTGCTTCCAGCAACTGGTCGCCCTGATCCGTGCGACCCCCACCGAAGTGCGCACCGTGCTGCGCATCGCCGCCAGTTGTCTCTACACGCAGTTCAACGACTGGTGTGCGGAGATGATCGCGGCCCACCGCCTCGCCGACCTGGCCGGCCGCTACCAGGTGCAGTACGACAATCGGCGCGCGCCCCGCGGTGTTTTCCTGCCGGAGGCGCACAACATCTATGCATTCTACCAGGGGGGAGTGCCCCGCTGCGACTACCACGGCTGGCCGCGGCACCCGTCGGCCAGATGCAGCGGCCGGTTCTTCAGGTGCTTGCGCAGCCTGGCAGGCCGGCTTTACATGCAGAACCGGCTGAGCCGCAAAGGTCTGATCGGTCCGGCCAGGAATCTGGCGGTCAACCCCAACCCTGATACGCTCCTGTACCTGGCGCGGCGCCGGATTCGGTTCAAGTATCTCAAGAGCGACCAGTTTTTTAAACGCCTTGACCCCCAAAGCATCCGGGCCTTCGTGCCGGCGCGGTCCCTTGTCGCCGCGCTCTGGGAGCTCATCGGCATCGTCGAGGGTATTTTCCTACAATACACCGGCGCACAGGTCAACGAAAGGCTCCGGCAGCATTTTCATGCATCCCTCATGGATTTGCTGAAGGTGATCGCGCTGGATCTTCAATACCTGCGCAGCAGGGCCCGGCGGCTGGCGCAAAAAAACATTTACACGGGTACCGGCGGCAACTACTTCACCCGGGTTTTAGCCGCTGTCGCACGGGAAAACGGATCCCATGTCATGGGGTTTCCCCACGGCGGCTCCGCTGCCTGCATCCATTTTCCCAAATTCGCCCTGACCGAGATGGAACTGTGCGACGCCTTTTTGTGCTATGACTCAAAGGAGCGCGACGTCAACCGCCGGTACGAAACGATTGACAACCGGGTCCGTTTCTGTGTCGAACCGGGGGAACAGCCTAGTCTGCTGGACTGCCCGGTGCCGGAGACCTGCCGGAAGATCGATCTCAGCCGCGTGCACACGGTGATGTGCGTTGCACCTGGCTATTTTTTTGACCGCCACGGATCCCAAATCATACCGGAAACCGTCCATTTTGAATTCGAAGTCCATCTCATCGAATTTTTTCTGGCCCTGGGCAAGCGGGTCATCTACAAGCACTATTCAAAGTCCGCCCACTACAGCCCGGGATTCAACATGTTCGATCTGTTCCAGGGGCGAAATGTTGTTTTTGAATCCCGCGGCTTTTCAAGCCCGGAGGTGCTCGCCCAGGGCGATGTCTTTGTTTTCACCAAAGCCGCATCCACAGCCCTTTACGAGGCCATGACCCTGACCCACAAGCCGATTGTCCTGTTCCACCCCGACATACCCAGGCTGACCCGGGAATTCCGGGACCTGGGCCGGGTACAGATCGTTTACCTGCAGCAGGATTCCAAAAACCGGCTGCGATTCGACCCGGAGCAGTTCTGCCGGGATTTCAAATGCCGAAAGCAAGCTCCTTGACCGCCGCTGGACGCCCTCCATACCCTTTTGGATGGGTGCCGCCGGTGCCGGACAGCCCGCTGTGAAATCCAGACCCTTCCTCAAGTCTGCCAATCTTCTGGTATTCTTGAAGCCCAAGATCATCAGCGCCGATGCAGTGGTGCCGCTGATGCTGGAGATCAAACAACAGCATCCCGGGGTGCGGATCCATTTTTTTGTGCCCAATGACAGTTGGCCCGAGACGAGCGCTGAAAACGGCCGTAGAACCTGGATGATACTGCAGCAGAACTATGTTTTGTGGCGCGCCATGGAAAGCGCCGGAAAAATCCGGTTGCTGCATTACCTTGGCAATCCCCACCGGCCCGCCTGGCTGAACCTGTGCCAGCGCGCGGTTGATTTCGGCCGGCTGGCGCTCCTCGTCCTTTTGTCGCGCCATACCCACGTATTTTACCTGCAGAACGGTCCGGGGCGATTCTTCAGGTACCTGAACCGACTCGTTTGCCGGCGCGGCCGGCGCTTTTCGGTCGAAGCCGTCAAGTTCAACAGCGCGAAGTTCGTGAGCGACGAAGAAAAGCTGAAAGGAAAAGCCGTGGTCCAGCAGTTCGATTTTGCGGACGCGTCACTTTCCTTTTCGCACATTCACTACGCGCGTTCGCCGTTCCGGCGGAAATACCTGTTGGGGGCTTCACACACCTTTCCGGCGTGGCGCAGGCACGTCCGCCGGCAGGCGGAGCTGTTCTACCAGGGCTTTTTCCGCGAACACCCGGAATGCACTGGGAAAAAGCTGCTTCTGTACTGCCTCAGCATCGTGGACGCGCAGCCGGGCTATGGCGCCGACGAAATGCGCCACGGCATCCTCGGCATGCAAAAGCTGTTTCTGGAAACCATGGCGATTCTCGACGAATTTTCGGACCGGCTGGCGTTCCTGCTCAAACCCCACTACATCACCGACACGGATTTTGTACAATCCGTTGTCCGCCGGTTGCAGGCGGCCCATTTTTTCCTGGTTTACGCCCATCCCGAGATTATCCTTGCAAAAGCAGCGGCCCAGCTTTGCAACGGATTTTCGACGACCTTCTGGGACGGCCGCTTGATGGGGGTCCCCACGATTGAGTATTCGGACTATTCGGAGAAGATGTGGTCGGTGCTCAACGGGCAGCCGTTTGCTCCCGAAGCCGTCGATTATTTTATCAACAACGACCCGCAGCGCCTGCGGCAGGTGCTGGCTGACGTCGTCGACGGCCGGGCGGGGGCTTCCCCAGCCCGGAACCTGTTTCCGGCCATGGATTTGTCCTTCTGCAGCATTGAAGGCTGCTGCTGAAGGTTTCTGACACCCGCAACAAGGAAATAGGCATCCCATGCAGTATTCCAAAAAGCCCATCCTGGTCGACAACCGGGACTGGCGTTCAAAATGCGGTGAACAGGAACAAATCCGGCTGCTTCTGAAATCGGAGTGCGATCAGCTGCCCCAAACCAACGGCGTGGTGGTGGATGAAAGACTCGTGCGGCACATCGACTGTCCGGTCTGCGGCGCGGCCGATAAAAAGCAGCTGTTTCTGAAGACGGGCTTCCGCCACGTTACGTGTCGGCGCTGTGGGCACGTTTTCGTGGACAACCCGCTACGACCGGAGTACGCCGAGTCCCTTTACTGCAACAGCGCCGCTGACAACCAGAATCTGGCGCTGCAACAAAATACTTATCACCGGAACTACTGGGACCGCGTCTATGCGAAGTATTTTGAAATTGCGGTGCAGCTTTGCGGGGAAAACCCCAACATCCTGGATGTAGGCTGCGGCGTCGGAAATTTTTTGAAATTCGTTCAGCGGCATCCCGCCGGCAGCCGCTATCGGTTGCACGGCCTTGAATTGAACCGCCAGGCTGCGGCCCGGGTCGAAAAAATCGTCGGGCCGGCGAATTTCTACAACCAGAGAATGGAAGATATAGATTTCAAAAAATTTTTCGGTCAGATATATCTTTGGGGGGTTCTGGAGCACATCTCATCGCCGCTTTCGGTCCTGGGCCGCTGCCATCAGATTCTGTCGCCGGACGGTCTGCTGACCGTGCTGATTCCGAACTTCGAAAGCCTGGCGGTCCGGATTCTCGGCGTTCAGACGCCCACTTTCGAGCCTCGCTCGCACATCCAGTTTTTTACCGCCGCCAGCCTGGCCTATGTGTGCGATACGTTGGGATTCACGGCGGTCGATGTGTTTTTTGAACTGCCGGTGATCGATCTGATGTATCCCTACGTCGATTATTCGCCCCGGCTGGCACAAACCATTACCGACGACGGCGAAGGCTATTACCGTGTCCATCTGCTGCGCAAGAACCCGTCTGCGGCAGCAGCCTGATACCCGCCTTCGGTGCAGGGGATGAATTGAGCATGTCATCGACCGACAACCTCCTGGAAAAAATCGGAGACCGCCGCAAGGCGGATGTCGTTGCGTTTCAGGCCGCACGATTCGGAGAGCGCTACCGACGCTACCGCGCGCAGTATGCCGCCGCCGGCCGGCAGGAGCAGACAACGGAATTTCCCCTCTATGTCCTCTTTGAACAGACTTTCCGCTGCAACCTGCGCTGCCCGAGTTGCCTGCAGGGCTATCCTGACAACAGGAAGCGCTATGACACCGGGGTACCCGTGATGCCGCATTCGCTCTACGCGGATGTGCTCGACCAGTGCCGCCGGCATCAATGCCCTTCGGTGGCCATGCACAACATCGACGAACCCCTGCTGGTGCCGGACATCGCCGAACGCATCGCCCTGGCCGTGGAAAATGGGGTGATGGATATTTTCATGACCACCAACGGACAGCTTCTGACCGCGGAACTGGCGCAAAAGGTTTGCCGTGCCGGGCTCACGCACATCCTGTTCAGCATCGATGCGGCCACGGCGCAGACCTATGCCCGGGTGCGTGTGCGCGGAAGCTTTGCCAGCGTCATGGCGGCGCTGGCCAACGTGGGAGCCTGGAAGGTCGAGCAGCAGTCCTGCCTGCCCATCGTGCGCGCCAGTTTTGTCGTCAGCCGTAGCAATGCACACGAGCAGCACCTGTTTGTAAAAACATTCGAACCGCTGGTCGATTACATCGATATTCAGAGCTTTTACAGCGTATACGACCTGAACCGCCACCTCGTGCCTGCAGACCATCGGCCGGTGGTGCCGGACTCGTTCGCCTGCGCCGAGCCTTTCCGCAAGATCATCGTCCGCGCCAACGGTGATGTTGTCCCCTGCTGCTCGGTTTTTGGCTATCGGCAGATCGTGGGCAACCTGTACCATCACTCCGTGTTCGAAATCTGGCTGGGCGACAGGATGCAGCGCCTGCGAGAACAGCTTAAATCAAGGCGCTTCAACACGGTTTGCCGCGACTGCATCGGCACCCTCTACCAGCAGCAAAGAGCCGGTGCGGATTGAGAACAAAGGCGTCTCCGCCGACGTTTCCGGCGGCCGGCTTTCACAGGAGAGTAAATGAAGCTGGAAGACATCCATCCGGATGATTTCGTCCGCCAGGTGGCGGCGCTCCTGGACGGGGACATGGCGCATCTGCTTGAGCGGCGCGCTGATTTCGTAGAGGCGCCATGTCCGTGCTGCGGAGATCAGGGGTTTGCGCCCGCCTTTGAGCACCACGGTTTGACTTACCGCCGGTGCCGGGACTGCGGTCTGGTCTATCTGGGACCGCGTCCCACGCCGGCGGTCCTGCGGGATTTTTTCGCCGGCAGCAAAGGGCTTGCATTCATCCGGGAAAACATGCCGCAGGCCTTGGCCGCGAAGCGTCGGGAAACACTTTACGCCAGGCGGGTGGACAAGATCCTGGAAATTTTGGAGCACCTGGCAGGCGATCGCCCCCGGCTGCTCGAAATCGGAGCCGGCGACGGTACCCTGGGCCGGATGCTCCTGCTGACCGGGCGTTTCGAGGAGATCTGGCTGCTGGACCCGGTGGCCCCGAAAATGGACGCAGACGGCATCCGCATTATCCGGGACACGATTGAGGCGGCGCATCTTCCGCCCTGCCACGGGGATTTCATCATCGCCTTTGAAGTGCTCGAGCACCTGCTTGAACCCCGCGTCTTTGCAGCCAAGTCCTTCGAATTCTTGCGCCCGGGGGGGAACTTGCTGGTGACCACGCCCAATTTCAGCGGCTATGAAATTGAGGTACTGGGCTCCGCTTCGACGTCGGTGGGATGGGATCACTTCAACTATTTTTCGATTCCCTCCCTGACCCGTCTTATGGAAGCGGCCGGCTTTGCCGTCCGCGAAATCAGCACACCCGGCGAGCTTGACCTCCAGATGATCTACAAACGCAGGCAGGAGGGGGACTTCGACAGCACTGGAAACCCGGCCCTGGACTATCTGTTGACCGACGGCTGGGACGACAACGCCGAGCGCTTTCAACAGTACCTGGTAGGCCGGCGGCGCTCCTCTCACATGCTCTGCTGGGCCCAAAAGCCGCCGGTACCTTCGGAACCCCCACGGTCGTGACCAAAATCCGCATCGCCGTTCGCCTGGACGTCAAAAATGAGTTCGTGGTCAAGGGCATTCAGCTGGAAGGGCTGCGCAAACTCGGCAAACCCGAGGCGTTCGCCTGCCGCTACTACGAGGCCGGGGCCGATGAGATCATTTACATGGACGTGGTGGCGAGCCTATACAACAGAAACAGCCTGAGCCACATCGTCGCCAGGACCAGCGAATCCATATTCGTTCCCATGACAGTGGGCGGCGGCATTCGTAGCGTAGCCGACATCGCCGAACTGCTCAACGTCGGTGCAGACAAGGTGGCGATCAACACCGCGGCGGTCAAACGGCCGGCGTTTCTCACGGAAGCGGCCGAAATCTACGGTTCGCAGTGCATTGTGACCTCGATTGAAGCCAAGCGCTGCGGCGCTTCCTGGGAGGCCTACGTCGACAATGGCCGCGAACCCACCGGTCTGGACGCGGTGGAATGGGCCCGTCGGGCCGAATCTTTGGGCTCCGGCGAGATATTGCTCACCTCCGTCGACCGCGACGGCACCAAAACAGGCTTTGACACGGAATTGGTGAACCGGATCACACGCAGCGTTTCCATTCCGGTGATTGTCTCCGGCGGCGCGGGGAAACTCGAACACCTCGATGAGCTGCTGGCCGGCTGCCGGGTGGATGCCGTTTCCGTGGCCTCCGCGCTGCACTACGGGACGATCACCATACCCGAAATCAAGAACCACCTGCTGCAGCAGAACTACCCCGTGCGCATGTAAGCGTTCCGCCATGGAAAATCAAGCCATCATCGTGGTCGACTACGGCCTGGGAAACGTTCGCAGTATTGTGAACGCTTTTTCCTTCATCGGCGCCCAATGCCTGCTCTGCAGCGACCCCCGCCTCATCCGAGGCGCACGGGGCGTCGTCTTGCCCGGGGTGGGTTCCTTCAACGAAGGCATGCGCAATCTGAAGGTGCGCCGTTTGGTGGACCCGCTCTTGGAATATGCGGCCGGGGGTGGCATGATGCTCGGCATCTGCCTGGGCATGCAGCTGCTTTTCCAGGAGGGCCATGAATTCGGACGTACGCCGGGTTTGGGTTTGATTGGCGGCTCGGTGGTGGCGCTTCCTATTCGGCCAGAGCAGAACCTGCGCAGGATACATGTGACCTGGAACAGCATCCGTCAGTGCCGGCCGCACGCCTGGGACGGCACTATCCTGTGTGACGTGCCGGATGGTTCCGATGTTTATTTCGTGCACAGCTACATCGGGGTGCCGGAAGCGCCGAACACGGTTTTGGCCGCTACCCTCTACGGCGACCTCGAATTCTGCTCCGCTGTCCGCTACCGCAATGTCTTCGGCACCCAGTTTCACCCAGAAAAGAGCGGCCGGACGGGACTGTCCATCCTTCGCGCCTTTTGCCGCCTTGCCGCCGGAGCGTCGTGCGGTCATCCGCGAACCGGGGATGCCGGGTGAGTTCGAGGTCGTGGGATCTGCCTGCTGCGTGCAGTCCGTCAAAGTACCGGCGCTGCCATATGTTTTGCGGATTTCCCGGGCACCGGCGCCCTTGACCTCCCTTCGACGGATCCCGGATCCTAGGGTTCATTGGGGAGTTCGGCACAACCGCCCATCAATTTGTGGCGCGACACTTTTAAGAAGACCCAGAACAGAGGAAGGATATGCGGAAGATATGCGTTTTTACCGGAACCCGGGCGGATTACAGCCGGCTGTATTCGGTGATGCGGACCATCCAGCAGACGCCCGGCCTCGAACTGCATACCGTGGTGGCGGGCATGCATTTGATCGAAAAACACGGGCTTACGGTGAATCAGATCCGGGAAGACAATTTTCCCATCGATCATGAGGTGTTTACCCTAATCGAAGGGGAAACCCTGGAGACCATGACAAAATCCGTCGGGCTCACGATCACCGAAATGGCGACTGTGCTGCGGCACGTCCGTCCGGATGTGCTGCTGGTGCACGGAGACCGTTTCGAGGTTTTCGGGGCCGCGGTGGCCGGTTCGATGCTCAACATTCCCATCGCCCACCTACAGGGCGGGGAAGTCACCGGCAGCATCGACGAAAGCTTGCGCCATGCCATCACCAAACTCGCACACATCCACTTTCCATCAAACCCGGACGCCAGGGAGCGGCTCACCAGACTGGGCGAGAATCCGGAGATGATTTTTTGCGTCGGCTGTCCGATGGTGGATAAGATCCTGGAGGTGGAAATCAAACCGCGGGAGCATATCTTCGGGTCACCGATGGTGACCGTGGCGAACGACGTGATTCACTATGAACCCGATTCACCGTACCTGCTGGTCATTTACCATCCCGTCACCAGCACCTTCGAGGATAATTACACCCATACGATTGAGCTCTTGAAGGCCGTGCAGGATGTGGATCGACAGGCGTTCTGGTTGTGGCCCAACGCGGACGCCGGCGCCCGCGAAATCGTGCGGGCGATCAAAACCTCCAACAACTTTTTCTGGGAGAACATCAAAATCGGTTTTTACCGCAGCTTTCCCATCGATTTGTTCGTCAACATCTTGAACCACTGCAGTTGCGTGGTGGGCAATTCCAGCGTCGGGATGCGGGAGGCCTGCTACTTCGGCAAGCCGGTTGTCAACATCGGCAGCCGCCAGGACGGGCGCATACGAACCCGCAACATCAGGGACGTCGTTCCGCAGCGGGAGGCGATCCGTGAAGCCATTTTGCAGCAGTGCGAGGTCGGCCGCTATCCGGTGGACTACGTTTACGGTGACGGCAACGCCGGCCGGCGCATCGCGGAAATCCTGGCGACGATCGATCTGCCTTCACCGCAGAAGAAAATAACCTACTAAGCCGCCCTTGACACCGAACCTTTTTACCTACTTTCGCATATTCTACGGTTATGCCGGCAAAGCGCTTTTCGCGCTTTTTTTTCTCTTTCTCCTCACCGGCATCACTGAAAGCATCGGTATCGCCATGCTGCTGCCGGTGCTGGAGTATGCCCAAGGCGGCGCACGGGCTCCCAATACTTATGCCGAGGCCGTATACACGGTCATCCGCTCCCTCGGCGTGGACGTCACGCTATTGTCGCTGCTCGCGTTCATGCTGGCCGTCTTTTTTTTCAAGGGTGTGTTGACCCTGGTGCAAAGCGGTTATGCGGCCTACATTCGCAACCAGTTGGTGCAAAAATTGAAGTTGCGCCTCTGCCAAAGCTATGCTGAGATGAAATACAGCTTTTTTACGGATACCCACATCGGGCACCTCAGCAACGCCGCGACCGTTGAAGCGGAAACGGCCGTCGGGGCCTTCAGCAAATTCATCGAAATGCTGGCCCAGGTGGTCATGATTTCGATCTATATCGGTTCCACCCTGCTCATAAACTGGCGGGTGACATCGCTGGTGGTCTGCATCTGCGCGGTGCTGTTTTTCGCACTACGCTATCTGGCCCGCATCGCGCGGCGCATCTCTATCAAGATTTCCGAAAATAACTCACAAATTCAGTCCTACCTGCTGCAGTCGGTTTACAATTTCAAATACCTGAAGGCCACGGATGCCTTTAACCGGCTGTATCGTTTCCTGTTCGAGCAGATTCACCAGAACACGCGGCTACGCATCAAAAACGAGCTGCTGGTGGCGGTTCCCTCGTCGTTTCTCGAAGCGGCGGTCGTTTTCTTTCTCGCCGGTCTCATTTATTACTATGTTGTCTTGGCAGACCAGAGCATCACTTCCATCGTGGTCATCCTGGCCTTCTTCTACAAGGCCTTCGGTAAAATATTCGCCCTGAACATTTATTGGCAGAAATTCAACTCCAACATCGGCGGCGTCGAAGTGGTGCGCAAACTTCTGGATGATCTCGAACGCCACCGGGAGGTCTCGCAGGGGCGGCAGCCGGTCCGCTTTCATGAGTCCATCGAATTTGAGGACGTCAGTTTCCGGTACGGAGATCGGCGGGTGCTGAAACACATCAATCTGAAAATTCCCAAGGACTGCACCGTCGGCCTGGTCGGCCGTTCCGGCGCCGGCAAAACAACGGTCTTCGATCTGTTGACCGGCCTGATCGTCCCGCAAAGCGGCGCCATCAAGATTGACGGGGTGGATTACCGCCGCCTGGACATCGCCGCCTGGCGCCGCATGATCGGGTACGTCACCCAGGAACCAGTGACGTTCAACTCCACCATCGCCGACAACATCACGCTTTTTGAAGGCGCCGGCGCCGTGCAGGCCCGGAACGATAGGATCCAGGCCGCAGCGCAGCACGCCTACTGCCGGGGCTTTGTGGAATCGCTGGCGGATGGGTATCAGACGATGATCGGCGACAAGGGCGTCAAACTGTCGGGTGGACAGCGCCAGCGCATCGCGATTGCGCGCGAATTGTACAAAAAGCCGCAGATCATCATCTTTGACGAGGCGACGTCCTCTCTGGACACGGAATCCGAAGCGTTCATCCAGAACAGCATCGATGCGATGATCGGCAGCAGGACTATTCTGATTATTGCCCATCGTCTGGCCACCATACGCAAGTGCGATATCGTCTATGTGATCGACCAGGGGCGCATCGTCGAAAGCGGCTCCTACGACGCGCTTTACGGAAAGCGGGATTCGTTGTTTCATCGGATGTGCAAGGCCCAGCAATTATAACAATTATAGCAGTTATAGATGGTGCCGATCAGCGCATGAGAGGTCTCTGATCATCGTTGCGGCCGGGTGGGTCTGGTTTTCTGTGAGCCTCGCGTCGGGCGGCGCCGTTTTTACATGGTCGGACCCGCGCCCGAATTGAGGTTTTCGTAGGGTGGGCACTGCCCACAAGGAAGACAGTATTCCGCACTTGGTCGGATGTGGCCGGAACGATGATCAAGGCCCATAAGAGATTTTGTACGTTCGAGGCCGGTACCACCCCGGCGGCGGTTGGGGAAGCGCAGGCCGTGATATTTTCAGGGGTCGAAGCGAGATGCCCGACGCCCAAAATCGTGCAAAGAAGCCATCTGGGGATCGACAATCGATACCCTGCCGCTCGATACGGCCGTGAAACCGCCCTTTCAGAACTTCTGTCGGCGGTTGCCAATGTGCGCAGACGCCGGAATCGCCGGCATGACCCCGGACTTTCCGGCCGGTGGGCGCCAGGATGTCGGGTCGTGGCAGGGATGAAGCCCGCCGGGCGGCGGGCCCGGTGCATGAGGGGAAGGACCGACCCACGCGGTGTGCGGTATCATTGCCTATTTTCTGAAGCAGCCCGGTGATTACGATCGACTGGTGGTGTCGGCCATGGCCGCCGATATCCGCCACCGCGGGCCGGATGACGAGGGCTTTCTTTTCCATGACTGGTTCGCCCTCGGGCACCGGCGCCTTTCCGTTATTGACTTGTCCAAAGACGGCCGCCAGCCTATGTTCTCGGACTGCAAGCGCTATGTGATCGTGTACAACGGCGAACTCTACAACTTCAAAGCCCTTAAGCAGGAACTGCTGGCCAAGGGATATCGCTTCCGCTCGCGGACCGACACGGAAGTGGTGTTAAACGCCTACATCGCGTGGGGAAGACAGTGCCTGAAGCGTTTCGTCGGCATGTTCGCCTTTGTGATCGTCGACTTGAAGGAGAACAGGGCATTTGTCGCCAGGGACCCGCTGGGTATCAAGCCGCTCTATTACATCGACGGGGGCCCTTGGCTGGCGCTGGCCAGCGAAATCAAGAGCCTGCGGCACGTCACACGCTTTACCCTCAACCCGGAAGCGCTTTACGAGCAGTTGATGTACCGATATGTCAGCGGCAGACGGACGCTGTTTCGCGATATCCATCGCGTCCCGGCCGGCAGCCTGATCCAGGTTTCCAGAAACGGCCCCATCGAGTTTCAAGCATACTACGACATCGGCGAGGCCCTGGCGCGATGCAGCCGTTCGGTTCTGCCGCTGCACGAGATGGAGCAGCGGCTGGTGGCGTCCATCGGCCAGCACACGGTCAGTGACGTAGGTTTTAACATCCAGCTCAGCGGGGGGGTTGACTCCAGCTATATCACGGCGGTCCTGGCCAGGGAATTCGGCCGGCAGCTGCATACCTTCTCGGTGACCCTGGATGACAGCATCTATGACGAGAGCCCTTATCAGAAGGCGGTGACGGAAAGCTGCGGGACCATTCACCACAGCATGGCCGTGGGCGCTTCGGACTTGGCCGACCTGCTGGTGAAGGCCACCTGGCACATGGACATGCCTATCGTGCACACGTCCTGCGTTTTCTTAATGGCCCTGTGCCGGCAGGCCCGGAAACATTCAAAAGTGATGCTCACCGGGGAAGGGGCGGACGAGCTTTTCGGCGGTTACGGCCGCTACGTGGTTGCCCTGAAGGACCGGCTGGCGTACCGCCTGAAACAATTCGGACTGAAGCCCGGCATGCTGCCGGACTGCTGGAAGTTCAAAGGCCTCAAGCAGCTGCTGGGCCGCGATCTGGGTATCGACGCGGCCATGAACATGCCGCCGGAAACCTTGACGCTGCTGCAGCCTCTGGCCAAAAATCTCGCATACCGGCGCCGGGTGGCGGAGCGCTTCCCCGACATCCTGCGCAAGATCATTATCTCCGACCAGACGAGCTATCTGGAGTCGCTGCTGGAACGGCAGGACAGAATGTCGATGGCGGCGTCGGTCGAAACCCGCGTGCCGTACTGCGTAAATTCGCTGTTCGATTTCGTCAACCGTCATGATCCCTGCCAAAAGATTCAGCCGTTGCCGAAGATGGTCCTCAAAAAGATCTGTGAAAAATATTTCGACCGGAGCTTCATATACCGGCCCAAGAACGGGTTCCTGCTGCCGCAGGCGCGATGGCTGCGCGACCGAAAGTCCTTCGGCCGCTACCTCGACCTGCTGACCGACAGCACTTTCAGGCAAAGAGGCTATTACGACCACAGCGCGGTGTCCCGGGCCGTCGACGACCATTTGAAGGAAAGGCGGGACTGGGACAAGGAGCTGATCAATCTCATCAAATTTGAGGTTTGGCACCGCATATTCATCGATCGCCAGGGGGTTGCGGCCGTTTAAACCGGTTCTTTCGACTTTCGGGACCTGAAAAAGCTGCTCATCTTTGTAGTATGACTGGCAAGATGCCTGCCTTTATATGTTTTGGTTCGCCTGGCCCTGTGGCTGAATCGGCTGAGCATCCGCTGACTGCCGTGGTGAACACAGTTATCATCCACAACCCGCGCTGCCCCTGGAGCCGGTATGAAAACGGCACCGTCCGGGTTCTCTGTGCCGGTGCATTCTGGTGGGGGGACGACCTGTTCGGCGGCGCCGAAGCGGCGCGCAAGCTGGCCGCACTGTTCGCAGAGGAGCTCCGGGAAAAGGACCCGGCTCGGCGGCTGCAGCGCCTGGAGGAGAACATCCAGGGTTTTAGCGGACAATTTGCATTTATCTGCGACACTCCTGCGGCGGTCGTGGCCGCCGTCGACCGCGTGCGTTCCTGGCCCGTTTTTTACGCCCGCCAGAAGGACACCTTTTTTGCGGCGGACGCGGCGCCGGACCTTGCCGCGCAGATAGATGACCGGACCCTGGACCCTGCTGCGCTGCTCGAAATCCAGATGGCCGGCTACGCGACGTCCAGCAGCACGTTGCGCCGATCGATCAAACAGCTTCAGGCCGGCGAGTGGATCTGCCTGGACAAGGTCCGCGGCGTGCTGTCCACGAAACGCTATTTCCGCTATTTGCCCCGACAGACCGCGGGCGCCGATATGGAAATCCTTTTGGAACAGCATCACCGCGCCCTCGATCAGACGTTTAAGAAGCTTCTGGCTTCGCTAAACGGCGCCCCCGTGTGGATACCCCTCAGCGGCGGACTTGATTCGCGACTAATACTGGGGAAACTGACGGATCTGAAATACGACGACATTCAGACCTTCACCTATGGCATCCCGCAGTTGTGGGAGGTCAAGACGGCGGAAGCGGTCGCACGGGCGGCGGGCGTCCGGTGGCACTTCATCGCCTATGATCCGAAGACCACCCGAAAGCTGTTTCACACCCCGGACCGCAGGAATTACTACCGATTCGCCGGCGGCCTCTGCGCCGTGCCGTTCATCAATGAATACCATGCCTTGAAATCTCTTGCCGAAAGCCGGCATATGTCGCCCGATGCGGTGATCATCAACGGCCAGAGCGGCGATTTTCTCACCGGTGGCCATCTGCCGGCAGAGCTGCTCGACCCATCGACGCAGCACATCGACCTTGACGGTTTGTCGGAGCTGATCATCCGCAAGCACTTTTCCCTGTGGGCGGATCTCAAGACACCGGAAAACCTGGCGGTTATCCGGCCGCGGATCAAGGCGTCCGTCGAAGGGGTCGTCGGCGACATCCGCACCCGGGATTCCGCTGCCGCAGCCTATGAATACCATGAATGGCAGGAAAGGCAGAGCAAATACGTGGTCAACGGGCAGCGCATCTACGACTGGTTTGGATATCAATGGCGCCTGCCGCTGTGGAGCGATGAACTCATGGAGTTCTGGCGCGATGTACCGTGGCGCGTCAAAATCCGCCAAAACCTTTATACTGCCTATCTCAAGCGCTACAATCCCGGAGGACTGTTCGGCATCCATGTCGGTGCAAACCGGAGTTATTTGCCGATCTGGCTGAAAATTCCAAGCTACGCCTACATGAAGTTGGCCAAAGTACTACGCGCCGATCAAGACTTTTTCAATCGAATGTTTACGAAGTATCACGGCGCTTATGCTCCCTATTATCCGCAAACATCCTATCTCGCCTATTTGAAGGATTCCCGGCTTCATCGAAACAGCGTGTCCTATTTTTCCCGGCAGTTTTTGAAGGAGGTTTCGCAGGTTGAATAGGACAACGGTCTTTATTACGCGCATGTACTCGGGACTCTACGAGATGATGGCCGACAAAGCCTGGAAGCCCGCCGGCATACCGGCCGTCACGAAGTTGGTCGCGGCCCTTTCCAGGCGCGCTCCCGTCATCTGGATCGTTGTCTGCAAAACCGCCGAAGAAGCCAAGGTGATTGGTTTTCAAAAGCGGGCGTTTCAAATCGAGGGCATTCAAATCCACGCCCTGCCTTTCAAGGCATTTTCAGCTTCCGGGAGGCTCAATGCACTGCTCAACGACCTGCAGTCGGTCCGAAGCATCCTGTCGCTGTTGCCGCCCCGTGATAAGTCCCTTTTTTATTGCGACCGTTCCAACCTGCATGTCGCCGCCCTGCTGAAGCTGTTTTTCAGGTCGCCGGTGGTGATCCGGCTGCTGGGCCTGTATCCGGACCAAAAAAGAATGGCGCTACGGTTTTCCGAAAAGCTGCTTTACCCACTTCGCTACGGTGCCTACAAGATCCCCTATGATCTTGCCGTTTGCACCCAGGACGGAAGCGGCATCGAATACTACCTGCCGAAACTGCTCAACCGCAGCACAATGCGCAGAATCCTGTTAAACGGCGTTGATTATCTGGATTGGGAGGCGTCCCGCAGCGCCCTCGACCCGCCGATCCGCATCCTTTTCGTCGGCAAGCTCATCCGGGAAAAAGGGGTGCCGGAATTGATTGAAGCAGTCAAGGCGGTGAGGCACCATGAGCAAGATTTTCACCTTAGCATCGTCGGCAAGGGGCCTCTCGGGCCTTTCCTGGAACAGGAAATCAACCGGTCCCAGCTCGAGCGGCACGTCACCCTGTTGGGATCTCTGGAACACCGGGCGGTTCAGTGCCTTTACCATGAGCACGACATCTATATCTCATTGAATAAGCTGGGAAACCTGAGCAACACCGTGTTGGAGGCAATGTCGGCGAATTTATGCATCATGATGCTGGACCGTGACCCGCTGACGCACACGGACGACTACACCGCCGCCGTCGTTCCGGAGGATGCGGCCGTGCGCATCGATCGCGGTAACATCGTCGGCGACCTGGTGCAAAAGCTATGCGCGCTGGTTGCCGATCCCCGTCGCATAGAAACCTGCAAATCGAACCTTCAACGCTTCAGAAAGACGTTTCTGTGGTCCTGGGACCAGCGCATCGACCTCGAGATAAAGCTGTTGAACTGCGTCGCGGCGCAGGCTGACGCGGCGCTGCAAGGACCGCGCCTCAGATGAAAAAGGTTCGTATTCTAACGGAGAACAGCCGGATTCCCAATTTTTTCACCCATCCCGTACGGAAAAACATCCGGCGACTCAAGGCCCGCGGCTACGATGTAACGCTGGTTTCTCGGCTCGTCGGGCACCGTCTGGATTCGGACATCCTAGGCCTGGTCTCAAGCCGCTTCAGCGCCTGGTGGGTCCAGCCGGAAACCATTTATGCCTTCATCGAAAAGGCGAGAACCCGCGCGGGTAAGATCATCTGGTTCGACGACAACGACAGCACGGGGGTAACCCATTTCGAACTTTTGCCCCACATCGATCTCTACCTGAAAAAGCAACTCTTGAAAGACAAGACGCTTTACTGTCGTTCGTTTTACGGCGACCGCTTGTTTACGGATTTTTACCACCGGCTCTACGGCATCGTCGATCAAACGCCCCTCCGGTCCCGGCCCTTGGACCTGACCCTCGCTCACAAGGTTCATTTGTCGTGGCACATCGGACTCGGCGACATGGCGGGTGACATCCTGCCGCAGAAGATCAACCGGCTGCGGTATTATATGCCGGCGCGCTATCCGAAGCGCCTGTTTCCCGCCAACCTTGAAAAACCCATCGATTTGATGTTCCGCGGCTGCCGGAAATACGGCCGGCAAACCGTGTCTTTCCATCGTGAAACCATTGGTGCGCTGCTGGACGCGATGGTCGGCGTCAATGGCGCGCTGCAGGGACGTGTTTCCATCCGCCGGTACCGCAGGGAATCCCGTCAGGCCAAAATCATCATCAGCCCTTTTGGCTGGGGGGAAATCGGCGTTCGCGATTTTGAAGCCTGGATGTGCGGCGCCGCACTGATGAAGCCCGACATGTCTCACCTGGAAACCTGGCCCGACGTTTTCATTCCGGGGGTCACCTATTTTCCACTCAACTGGGGCTTCGAGAATCTGGCAACCGGCGTAGAGCAACTGCTGCACGACGAGCAGATGCGCCTAGACCTGGCGGCCGGCGGCCAAAGCGCCTACCGTAGGATGATATCCAACGAGGGCATGGAAGCATTCTGCGACTGGTTCGTGCAGCAGATTGAAAAGTAGACCTATATCGCCATGGATTCCACGGAAAAACATTTCGACAAGCTTTTCGCACGGTGCAGTGATCCGGCGTACGCGCTGGCGCCCGGGCGCATGGGGGCCAAGGATCGGAAGATCATGCGCCTTTTGGAGGCAAGAGGCGTTGCGGGCGCCCGGTGCCTGGATATCGGTCCGGGCACCGGCAGGTGGTTGACGTATCTCCAGGGTTTGGGCGCCCTGGAGCTGACGGCCGTCGATATTTCCAACGAGGCCCTGCGACTCTGCCGGCGCGTCGCCCATCGCACGGTCAAGATCGACATTGAGAAGGAAAAGCTCCCGTTTCCGGTGGATTACTTTGACATTGTCACGGCCTTCGAAGTCATCGAACATCTAATCAACCCGGATGTGTTCCTGTCCGAGATCGCCCGGGTCGCCCGGGCCGATGCGCTCGTTATCCTGAGCACCCCCAACATCTGTTCCATGATCTCGCGGGTGCGGCTGCTTTTCGGGGCGCTGCCGGTGGCCGCCGCCGCCGATCCGACCCATGTGCGTTTTTATCGCCAGACGGACCTGGTCAGATGCCTGGCACCTTTCGGCTTGCGGCCCGAATTCATGCCGACCGCCATTTCACTTCATCCGGGCAACCCCAAGAGCCGCCTGCATCTTCCCTCAAGCCGGATTCTGTGCCGCTTCGACGACAGCCTTCTATTCACCCTGAAACCCATCCAGCCATGAAAATCGCCCACCTGATACCCTACTTGTTCCAATCCATCGGTGGCTTGCAGGTGTGTGTCCATAACATCAGCGAACGACACGCCCGGCAGGGGATCGAGGTTCAGGTCTTCTGCTACGACGCCCGCTTGAAGAGTTTCGCCACCGCATACAGCGTCTCCCGGATGTTCAATTTCAAAGGCGTCACCCGCCTCTATCCCCTAAGCCGGTACGTCATTGCCGCCTATGTGCACCGTCTGCAGCAGAAACACCACTTTGACATCTGGCAGATAAATGGGGGCTACCCTTTTGGCGCGCTGCTGATCGATTATTTCAACCGTGAAAAAATTCCATGCGTTCTCAGATGTTCTGGAGACGATATTCAGGTCAACGCCGAACTCGATTACGGCGTGCGCCGCAACTCCAAGATCAACCGCATCATCGAATCGAGCTACCGGAAATTCCCGGCGGTCGTCGCCATCACCACGACCGTTGAAAAAGAATACCGGAGCCTCGGTGTCCCGCCAGAGAACATATTCCTGATTCCAAACGGCGTGGACGTGGAGCGAATAGCCGAAACGACGGACCACGGCGTGCGTTGCAGACACCACATACCCGACAGCGCCGCCGTTTTGCTGAGCGTGGGTCGAAACCACCCCAAAAAGGGCTACGATCTGATTCCCGCCATTATGGACCGCCTGGTACGGCAAAATCTTGACGTCTTCTGGATCGTCATCGGCCATGGGTGCAGCCGGCTCCGGCGGGAGCCTGGCTTTGCTGCGTGGCGGGAAAGGCTTGTCTTGATCGATGAAATCGGCCCAACCCGCGGTCGGCGGTTTGTCATCCCGTCCGGCGAGCTGCTCGCCTACTACCAAAGCGCCGATCTCTTTGCCATGACGTCGCTGCTGGAGACCTTTGGCATCGTGGTGGTCGAGGCCATGGCGGCGGGCCTGCCGGTGGTCTGCTTTGATGCGCCGGGGGTCCGCGATATCCTCACCGCTGAATTGGGCGTGGTCTGTCCTATGAAGGACACGGCCGCCTTTGCCGATGCCGTCGCCGGGTTCATTCGGGGCGATGCCAAGGCGCTGCTGGGTGGTGCCTGCAGGCGCTATGCGGCCCGGTTTTCCTGGGATTCCATCGCCGCCGCATACCTGTCGCTCTACCATGCGGTCGCGGGTCGCGGGAGTTGAGCCGCCGGCCGCCCGCCGGGGACTTTCCCCTGGGCGGGCATACCCGCCCTGTTTGCCCGCGGCAACATCCGGCCCGCGGCGGTCTTTGCGGGCTGCGGCGGTTCCCGGAACCGAAGGGGGGCTGAAGGCGGTGGCGCAGCGCGTCAGCACCGGCTGTTTTCGAGCCCGGGCCGGTTTTCTGGACCGGGACAACCGGCCTGGTAAACAGATCCTCCGCTGAAACGTGACTTGACGCAGTGACATCGAATGGACACCGGACATCAGCCATGGACGATGCAAAACGGTTTGCCTTCGGCAGAAACTGGCGCGCCTTTCTAAGCGGCCTTGCGGAGTCTCAGATCCGCGAGGCCGAGGGCTCTCTGTCGGACATGCTCGGCCTCGGCGATTTGGCCGGCAGGACCTTTTTGGACGCAGGGTCCGGAAGCGGACTGTTCAGCCTGGCCGCCCGCAGGCTGGGGGCCGCGGTGCACTCCTTTGACCTCGACAGCGAATCGGTCGGGTGCACGGCAGAGCTGAAACAGCGCTATTTCCCCGGCGACCCGCAGTGGCAAGTGTCCCAAGGATCCCTACTGGATCCGTCCTACATCGCTTCGATCGGACATTTCGACGTGGTCTATTCATGGGGCGTGCTGCATCACACCGGAAACATGCACTGCGCCCTGGAAAACATTCAGCTTCCAACCAAGCCCCTCGGCTACCTCTATATCGCGATCTACAACTATCAGGGGTATCTGTCGGAAATATGGCGGCGCATCAAGAAAGTCCACGCCGGCAGCTGGTCCGGGCGCTGGCTGGTGAACACCATTTTCTTGCCCCTGTTTTTCCTGCGCGCCCTGGCGGTCGGCGCCGTCAAATACCGCAACCCATGGGGGTATTTTACCGAGTACAAGCGCCGTCGGGGTATGTCCGTCTACCACGACTGGATCGATTGGCTCGGCGGCTATCCCTACGAGGCGGCCAGGCCCGAAGAGATATTGAGGTATTTCAACTCCAGGGGGTTTGACTTGGTCGATCTCAAGACGACCCATCGTCTGGGTTGCAACGAATATCTTTTCAAGAGAAGCTGCGGCATTGATTCGACGGCGGCCGGCCGGTGAAACTGTTTTATGTCATTGGGTCGCTTGAGATCGGCGGTGCTGAAAAACAGCTTGTGATCCTGCTGCGGCATATGTGCCGACAGGGCCATGACTGCACGCTCTTTGTACTGCAGGGCGACGGGGCTTTAGTGCCGGAAGCAAAGACCGCCGGCGTTCGGGTCCTTTCCGGCGGCCTACGAAAAGGCGACAAGCTCCGCGCCCCCTGGAAGATCGTTTCCGCCCAAGCGAAACTGATGCGGGCCGCCGTCAGGGTGAACCCTCATATTTTGCATGCGTATTTACCCCTGACGGCCTTTATGGGCAGCCTTGCCGGCTCGGCGGCAGGCGGTTGCGCCGTGGTCACCAGCAAGCGGGGCCTGGGCATACACCAGAAGAGAACACCGCTATTCATGCTCCTGGACAGGGCGGCGAACGCCTTAAGCGACCGCATCACCGTCAATTCGATGGCCGTGGGGCGGTCCGTGCAGAGGCGCGAACGCGTCCCGGTCCACAAAATTGTCTGCATCTACAACGGCGTCGACGTCCGACCGGAACAGATCTCCCCCCGAAAGCGGCAGGCGATGCGCGCCGGCCTCGGCATCGAATCCAGCCAGCCGATTGTCACCGCGGTGGCGAATCTCATTCCTTACAAAGGGCACCGAGATCTGATCCAAGCCGCCCGCCGGGTGGTGGAGCGCTTTCCGGATGTACGGTTTCTGCTGGTGGGCCGAGATTCGGGAATTGAAGCAGGACTGCGGCGTTTGGTCGCCCAAACCGGCGTCGATCGCAACGTCTTGTTCCTGGGCCCGCGACGCAATGTTGACACGATTTTGGCCGTCAGCGATATTTCGGTGCTCCCGTCCCATGAAGAGGGCTTTTCCAACGTCGTCTTGGAGTCCATGGCCGCCGGGATTCCTGTGGTGGCCACCCGCGTCGGGGGCAATCCGGAGGCCGTCGTCGACGGGGTTACCGGCTGGCTGTGTCCGCCCCGGGCCCCCGAACAGCTGGCGGCGAAAATCATCGATCTGCTGGCCGACCCCCGAAAAGCGCGGTTGTGGGGAGCCGCCGGGAAGAAGCGCGTCTGTGAGCGGTTTTCCATCCAGCGCATGGTGACGGCCCATGCAATGTTTTACCGGCATCTGACCGAGTACACCTGCGCCGGCAAAATCAGCGCAGGCGTCCCCGGTGTCTGACACCATCCACCGCCCCGGCGGAGCGCCGGACCGGCGATGGAACCACCGATTATCATTGGTCGCGCCAAAGCGAAAGTGCCGTGGGCGGTCAGGCTGGTGGCCAATGCCTGTCCTGCCAGCCTACCCGTCTCCTTCGAGCGGTGGCGAAGGCTTAGCCTGCATCGCGGTCCGGATCGCGCAGGGTGCACGGGGGAACCAAGGGGTGCACATGGCTTTTCCCCCGAACGGGGATGTGGATTTGAAGGCAGGGACCGAGGGTCGCAACGGACAAACCACGCACGAGGAAAAGAAAAGCGCATGAAGACGGGCAATGAACTTCCGGCGCCAAAACTAGCCGTCGTGGGAACGGGTTACTGGGGCAAGAACCACCTACGCAACTTCCACAGTATGGGTGCCCTGCGATGCATATGCGACAAGAACGAACCGCTTCTCCGGCAGTTCAACGCTAAGTACCCTGGTGTGGATACCTGCTTCGCCCTGAGCGACGTGCTGGCCAGAGACGACATCGAGGCCATCGTGGTTGCCACACCCGCCGAGTCGCACTTCGACATCGCCAGGGAAGGGATACTGGCCGGAAAGCACGTTCTTGTGGAAAAACCCCTGGCCCTGCATATTTCCCAGGCCCAGGAGCTCATCGATCTCGCCGACAGGAAAGAGCGTGTCCTGATGGTGGGGCACCTGCTGCGCTACCACGCGGTGTTTCGGTTTCTCAGGCGTCTCGTGCTGGAAGGGACCCTGGGTCGCGTGCAGTACATCTATTCCAACAGGCTGAATCTGGGCAAGATAAGACGCGAGGAGAATATCCTGTGGTCCTTCGCTCCCCACGATGTCTCCATGATCCTGGCCCTGGTGGGAGAAGAGCCGGAAAAGGTGCTGGCCACCGGGGGCAACTACCTGCACCGGAAGATAGCGGATGTGACCACGACCCATCTGGAATTCGCTTCGGGGGTCAAGGCGCATATTTTCGTTTCCTGGCTCCACCCATTCAAGGAACAGAAACTGGTGGTGATCGGAGACCGGAAAATGGCCGTGTTCGACGACGGCCGCCCGTGGCCGGACAAGCTGCATCTCTATGGGCACGAGATAGCGTGGCACAACAATCTGCCCGTTCCCACCAAAGCAGAGCCGGAGCGCTTTCAGATCCCCGAGAGCGAGCCTCTGCGCGCCCAGTGCGAGCATTTCCTGGATTGTGTGACCGAGGGGAAGGCCCCCGACACGGACGGCCGTGAAGGGCTCAGGGTCCTGAGGGTCCTCGACGCCTCTCAACGCTCCATGAACAGGGGCGGTGAACAGATATACTACGAGGCGCCCGTCACCGAAGGACGCGGCGTGGATGAGCGTTTTTACGAGGCGGAGAAGGAGACCGAGTATTTCGTCCACCGGAGCGCGATCGTGGACAGCGACGTGCAAGTCGGCCGGGGCACACGGATATGGCACTTTTCCCACGTGCTTTCCGGCTCCAGGATCGGAAGCGGGTGCAATATAGGACAGAACGTCGTCGTGGGGCCCGATGTGCACATCGGAGACGGGTGCAAGGTGCAGAACAACGTTTCCGTCTTCAAGGGCGTTACGCTCGAGGAAGGGGTGTTTTGCGGCCCTTCCATGGTCTTTACCAATGTCTTCAATCCCCGGGCCCACATCCGCCGCATGGACGAGATTCGACCGACCCTGGTCCGGAAGGGGGCCACCCTGGGGGCCAATTGCACCATCGTGTGCGGCAACTCCATAGGTCGGTATGCCTTCGTGGGGGCTGGGGCGGTGGTGACAAAGGACGTCCCGGACCACGCCGTTGTGGTGGGAAACCCTGCGAGGCCCGTTGGCTGGGTGTGCGTATGCGGCAACCGGCTCGATGCCCATCTTGAATGCCCCGCGTGCGGCGCCTTTTACCAGGAGTCCGAACGCGGCCTGATCGAGGGAAAGCCCCCGAACGCTTGAAAGTCGCCCATCTCATCCCACTTCTCTTCAGCTGTGTAGGCGGGCTGCAAGTGTGCGTGCACAACATATGCGAACGTCACGCGCAACAAGGAGTCGAGGTGTATGTCTTCTGCGGCGACCTTCCTCCTGCCGGTTTCCGTGCCTCGTACAGTGTCGAGAAGATGGTGGCGCTGACCGAAGAGGCGCTCCTGCGCGTCGTTCATGGGTGATTTGGGGGCATGGTCAGGGTCCTTCACATCATCACCACCCTGAACACGGGGGGGGCCGAAGAGACGCTGTGCAAGCTCCTGTCCCGGATGGACGCAAAGGAGTTCCCGAGTCGGGTGCTCAGCCTGGCGCCTCCCGGGCCGGTGGGCGAACGCTTGGCAAGGCGAGGGATTCCTGTGTCGGACCTGGGGATGCAGAGGGCCGGGTTCCCCCACGGGCCCCTTTGCCGTTTGGCCCGCTGCCTCAGGTCCTGGAGGCCGGTGCTGGTGCAGACGTGGCTCTACCATGCTGATCTCGTGGGACTCGCCGCAAGGGCCATGTGCCGGGCCAGGCTCGTTTGGAATATTCGTTGCGCGTTCATGGATTTTTCGAAGTACCGCAGGACCACCCGTTGGGCCGTGGCCCTGGGAGCGCGGCTCTCGCACCTTCCCGATGCCGTGATCACCAACTCCTACGCGGCAAGGCGGCATCACATCGAGATGGGGTACAGGCCAAAACGTTTCGAGGTGATTCCCAACGGTTTCGACACGCACCTTTTTTCTCCGGACCCCACCGCCCGGGCCGATTTGCGGCGAAAGCTCGGTCTGCCCGGTGACGCCGAATGCGTCGGCCTCGTGGCGCGTTTCGATCCCATGAAAGACCACGGAGCGTTCCTCGAAGCCGCGGGCAGGGTCTTACGGAAAAGGCCCTGTGTGCATTTCATCTTGTGCGGAGAGGGGGTGGACCGGCAAGGACCCCTGGCCCGAAGCCCCCTTGGCCGGAAGCGGGACCGTTCCCATGTGCACTTCCTGGGCCCCTGCGCCCACGTGGAGCGCGTCATGGCCGGGCTCGACGTCCTGGTTTCCTCCTCCCGGGGGGAGAGTTTTCCAAACGTCGTCGGAGAAGCCATGGCGTGCGGTGTGCCCTGCGTGGTGACGGACGTGGGGGACTGCGCCTCCATCGTGGGGGAAACGGGCGTGGTGGTACCTCCGGAAAACCCGGTGGTATTGGCCCGGGCGATGCTTTGGCTCCTTAATCTGCCGGTCGAACAGAGACAGGAACGGGGACGCCGCGCCAGGCAGAGGATCGAGGAACACTACGCTCTGGACACGGTGGTCGCAAGGTACGAAGCACTCTATCGCGATCTGGCCTCGCCCATGGGATTTCAAATTTCAAATCTCAAATTTGATATTTAAGGAATGTGCGGCATCGCGGGCTTTGTCTGTACACGGGATTTCGTGAGGCTCAAGGCGGCACTTCCCGGGGCGGTTTCGTCTTTGTCCCACAGGGGGCCGGACGGCAAGGGCCTTTTCTTTGACGAAGCCGCCGGGGTAGGGTTGGGGCACAGACGGCTTGCCGTCCTGGACCTGTCCCAGGCAGGTCTCCAGCCCATGGGAGGCAGCAGGGACGGTGCCTGGATCGTTTACAACGGGGAGGTGTACAATTTCAGGGAGATCCGAAGCACCCTGGAAAGCTGCGGCCACAGATTGGAGACGCAAACGGATACGGAGGTGGTGCTCAAGGCCTATCTCCAGTGGGGGGTCAGGTGTCTGGAGCGTTTCGTGGGCATGTTCGCCTTTGCCGTGTGGGATGGTTGCAACAAGCGCCTCTTTCTCGCCAGGGACAGGTTGGGGATAAAGCCGCTCTACTACCATCTGGGCTCGGGAAAGCTGCTTTTTGCCTCCGAGCTCAAGGGCCTGATGGCCTTCCAGGATTTCCCGAAAGATGTGGACCGGGAGGCCCTTTCTCTTTTTCTTCATTATCAGTATGTTCCGGAGCCAAGGAGCGTTTTCAAGGGTACTTTCAAGCTCCTTCCGGGACACTATGCGGTCTACGACGGCGGTGGGCTCCGCGCGGTGCGCTACTGGGAGCCCCCCGAATTCACACGGCACACGGGGCCGAAGCAGGTTGACGAGCACGAGGCCCTTGACGAGTTGGAGCGCCTTGTCACCCGGGCCGTGACGACCCGGCTCATGAGCGACGTGCCCCTGGGGGCCCTGCTCAGCGGCGGAACGGACTCTTCCCTGGTCACGGCCGCCATGCGAAGGGCCAACGTGTCGCGCCTGCGTACTTTCAGCATCGGTTTTCGGGAGCCCGGATACGATGAAGCCCCCTGGGCCCGCAAGGTGGCCGAGCATCTGGAGACCGAGCACACCGAGTTCTACGTCACACCGGAGCAGGCACTGGAGGTGGTGCCCAAGCTGCCCGAGATCTACGATGAGCCCTTTGCCGATTCTTCCGCCATCCCCACCTTTCTGGTCAGTCGTCTGGCGCGCTCCAAGGTGACGGTGGCCCTTTCCGGCGACGGGGGGGACGAGCAGTTCTGCGGATACGTGCGCTACTGGAGCACCGCCGCGGCCGCCGCGGCCATGGGCAGGGCCCCGGTCCGGGTACGGGGACTTGCCGCGCGGGTGTTGGCAGGGGTGCCGGTCTGGTGGTTGGGACCCTTCTACGGCCTGGTGCGTGATCGCCTTCCCCAGAAATACCGGGTGGCGGATTTTGTCCGCAGGTGGCGCAGCCTGCTCGCCGTTCTCTTGAAAGGGGGCGGCGTGCAGGAGTTGTACCGGAGCACGGTCTGCCTTTGGGAGGCGCAGGACCTGGAAGCGCTCTTGGGACACGGCCCCCCTTCGGGTCCTTTCGAGGAGGCCTTTTCCCAAAGCCGCGGCGTACCCCTGCTCCATCGTCTCATGGCCGTGGACAAGCGCACATACCTGCCCAACGCCATGCTCACCAAGCTGGATCGGGCCAGCATGGCGGTCGGTCTCGAGGTGAGAGTACCGCTGCTGGACCACCTCCTGGTGGAATACACCGCCACCCTTCCCGAAAGCCTCCTGTACAGGAATGGCCGTGGCAAGTTCCTCCTGCGAAAGCTCTTGCAGCGGTATCTGCCCCCTGCCTGCTTCGAAAGGCCGAAGATGGGATTCGGTGTGCCCTTGGCGCGATGGCTTCGCCGGGAGCTTGCGGCCCTTGTGGGCGATTACCTGTCTGCCCAAAGGCTGCACACTGAGGGCTTGTTCGACGCGAACCTGGTGCAAAGGCTGGTATGCGAGCACCAGGCCGGGACCCATGACCACAAGGAACGCTTGTGGTCCCTTGTTATGTGGGAGATGTGGAGGGAGCGATGGCTCCCAGGGTGAGCGCGTAGGCCCTGAGGCATGGAAACAAAAAAGGCGACCCTAAAAGGTCGCCTTTTTTGTTTCCGGCCGGTCCACATAAACCCTCGGGTTGGCCCTTCCCACGGCGCACAGGACTTCGTAGCTGATGGTTCCCATGTGGGAGGCCAGTTCCTCCGCTGTGATCTTCTCTGGCCCCTGTGGTCCCAGCAGGACCACCTCGTCTCCCACGGCGGCACGGGGCACACGGCTCACGTCGAGCATGGTGAGGTTCATACAGACGGTCCCGACCACGGGTACGCGCGTGCCCCCCACCAGTGCTTCCGCCCTGTTGGACAGGCCCCGTGCGTATCCGTCGGCGTATCCCACCGGTATCGTTGCGATCCACGCCTCTTTTTCGGTGATGTGGGTCATGCCGTAACTGATGGACGTTCCCCGAGGGACCTTTTTCAGGTGGAGGATCCGTGAACGGAAGCTCATGACAGGGCGCAGGGCCTGGGCCCCTGGCAGATCCGGGCCCGGAGACGCGCCGTAAAGGGCTATGCCCGGGCGAACCATTGCCATACGCGGCTCCAGGGAACCGAGAAGGGCGCCGCTGTTGGCGATGTGGACACGGGGCGCAGGGCCGGGTATCCTGGCAAGAGCTCCGATGAAAAGGGAAAGCTGCTTGCGGGTGTACGGGTGGGACGGTGTTTCTCCTGCGGCAAGATGGGAAAATATTGCTTCCACACGAATCCCTTCCATGGCGGCAAGCTCCTCGAGGAAACGGGGAAGCTCCTCGGGGAATACCCCGAGCCGGCCCATTCCCGTGTCGACCTTCACGTGCACGGGCACCACGGTTCCGGATCGCAGGGCCTGCTCTGAAAGCCGCCGCGCCGCGTCCGGATGGTACACGGTGCAGGTGACACGGTGGGTGACCGCTTCCGGGGCGTCTTCGGGGAAGATCCCCATGAGGCACACGATGGGGCAGCGGATACCCCCACCCCGCAGCTCCAGGGCCTCCTCCAGGCCAAAGACTCCCAGCGCGTCCGTGCCCAGCCGTTCCAGGGCCGTTGCCACGGGCAGGAGACCGTGTCCGTACGCATCGGCCTTGACGACGGAAAGCATCCGGGTCCCCGGCCCCGCTATTTGTTTCAGGGTCCGGAAGTTGTGTCCCAGGGCCGAAAGGTCGATGACCACGCGGTTGGCATTCATGCGCACCCCTGTAACACACGTGTAAGGGCGTGGCAATCGGCGCCTTGGGCCTGCGTCATTGGCAGGCTTGGGCCCCAATACCCGTGAATGAACCCACGTCAGACACCCAGCGACCGTTGGCCGCGTGCTTTCCCGGCAACGCGAAAGGCTGTCAGGTTTCATGGAGTTCACTCGAGTCAATTCCCCCCTTGAGGGGGTCGGGGGTGCTATCCCAGGCTCCGACAACCCTTCACAGCCCCCTGGCCCCCTCAAGGGGTGGAATGCGGGCGTCAAACTCGACGGACGAATGGAATCAGCATCTCATATGCCAAACGGATTCATTCACGGGTATTCCATTGAAATCGGTGTGTCTTTGTGGTCTGATGGGCCATGGATGCGAACCTACAGGAACCGAAAGGGGGATCTTCCTCGGGCCGCGCCTGGCCGGAGAATGTGAAAAAGGTGCACCTGATAGCCGTGTGCGGCACCGGAATGGGGGCCCTTGCGGGAATGCTCAAGGAGCTGGGTCTGGCGGTCACCGGTTCGGATCACCATGTCTACCCCCCCATGGACGCATTCCTGGCGGCGAAGGGGATACCCATCGACCGGGGGTACGCTCCGGAACATCTGGACCACGGGCCCGATCTCGTGGTGGTGGGAAATGCCGTCTCCCGCGACAACCCCGAGGTGGGGGAGGTCCTGCGCAGGCAGATTCCTTTCTGCTCGCTGCCGGAGGCATTGAATCGTTTTCTTGTGCGCGGCAAAACACCGCTCATGGTCGCCGGCACCCATGGAAAGACCACCACCTCCTCGATACTCGCGTGGGTCCTGGAAGCCGTCGGCCTGGATCCTTCGTTTTTCATCGGAGGGATTCTCGAGAATTTCGGGAGCAACCACCGGGTGGGAAAAGGACCGCACATCGTCATCGAGGGAGACGAATACGACACGGCGTTTTTCGACAAGCAGCCCAAGTTCCTCCACTTCATGCCCTCGCGCACGATCCTGACGAGCGTTGAGTTCGACCACGCGGACATCTATCGGGACCTGGAAGATGTGAAAGAGGCATTTGGTCGAATGCTGGAGCGCCTTCCGAGAGAAAGTCTCCTGGTGCACCATGCACAGGATCCCAACATACGCCGGCTCCTGGAGCGATGCACCTGCCGGACCGAAGGGTACGGAGACTGCAAGACGGCCTTGTGGCGGTTGGGTGAAGTCTCCATCGCTCCCCCCTGGACCTTTTTCGAGGTGCTGAAGAACGGGACGGCGTATCACCGATTCCGGACGGCCCTGATGGGGCGCCACAATCTGGAAAACCTTCTGGCAGCCGTTGCCGTTGCCGATGATCTGGGTGTGCCCGTGGCAGAGACGGCCGCCGCCTTGCCGGCTTTCAAGGGCGTCAAACGCAGACAGCAGGTCCGGGGAGTAAAACGGGGAGTCACCGTGATGGACGACTTCGCCCATCACCCCACGGCCGTGCGCGAGACCCTGAAGGCCGTGCGGCCCTACTATCGGGACGCAAGGCTGATCGCGGTGTTCGAGCCCAGGACCAACTCGAGCAGGCGAAAGGTCTTCCAGACGATCTATCCCGAAAGCTTCGGCGCTGCGGACATCGTCTGCGTGCGTGAACCCACGCTGCTGGAGAAGATTCCCCCAGCGGAACGTTTTTCATCCGAGCAGTTGGTGGAAGATCTCAAGGAACGCGGCCAGGAGGCTCACTTTTTTCCGGACACCGACTCGATCATCGATTTTTTGGTCGGCGCGTCGGTTTCCGGGGACTTGGTGGTGATCATGTCCAACGGGAGTTTCGACAACATCCACGAAAGGCTGTTGGAAGCCTTGTGAGCAAAGGGGGTCCTCTTCGGGTGCGCGCAAGATGCCTGGGCTTCCGGGAAAGCCGACAGAGCCGTGGGCACTTTTCTCCTGTCGGCCCAAATCAGCGGCAATGCACCTTGGCTGGAACGATGATCAAGGCCCGGATGGGGTTTTCAGACACACTCTGAGGTTGTGAGAAGGTGGCGACAGCTTGTCGGGCAAACGGCTTGTTTTCACCGATTCTCCGGCGCAGGCGGGGAGGGTGGTGATGAAAGGGAACGATTCCGGAGCCGGGAAGGCAAAGCGTACCTATATCGACCGTCGTTCCGTGGAAGATCGTCGTTGTGTGTACGATCTGGATTACTTCTTGAGTGGCGGCGAGGAGAGGCGCAAGAGAGGAAGGAGAGACAGGAGGAGTCCTGTAGAAAGAAGAAAGGGCTGGATCCGGTACAATAGCTGGTACAGCCTTTATACCTCGGAGGGCCAGTGATCGTTGATTACGGGAAAAGGCGCTTTCCTGCCGAAAGATGCGGCTTGACATGCCGGTGACCTCTGTTAGTGTGCGGAATTGGACGGCCATAAGGGGTCGCGTGAGAATAAGTTCCCGTTTTCAGGCGTCGAGGCGCGCGCATGGCAAGGCGCGAGGAGGGCGAATGGCGGGCCATTTAACCGACGAGCAACACTGCCAGGCGTGATGGATTGGCGCATCAAAATGGGAAGTTATTTTTGAGCGAGCCCTAAGCAGGCATAGCCTGTCTCGGGTGTGGTCGCCGGCTCGGGGAGGCGGCGCGGACATCAAGACGCATGGGGGACAAGAGGCGATGGGGGCCGGGATGGGCTTCACAGGCGGGTCACCCCCTTTGAGGGAAGGATGTCATCGCCGCCGCCTTCGCAGTCGGAAAATGGCGAAGAGTCTTGTGTGGAGCCGCTTATCGTGGTCAGGGGGCTGACGCAATGCGCGTGATAGACAACGACAAATTGAGCATAGAGGGAAAAGGTCTCAGGTACAAGCTGCTCATCATAGAAACCCTTGTTTTCGGGCTCCCTTTTCTCCTTCTTCTTTACGTCTTTTACGGAAACAATGTCCTCTTTGACGTATCGCAAACCCTCATCTTCGTCTTTACCCTCATCCTCATCCTTGTGGGTTTGATCATTCTCCGGCAGATCTTCGATCGGTTTTACTCGGTGGCGACCTTGATGAAGGTGGCCCAGGGCGGGGAAGTGGTGAAGGCGGATTTGCAGAAGGACAGAGACGAGCTGCAAGATATCACCAGCTCTTTCAATACGCTTGTGAACAAGTTCGAAAGAGCGGGCGCCGAACTGAAACGTAGCGTCTTCGATCTCCTTCAAATCAAGGAGCTAATCGAGAAGGCGGCGAAGAGTTTGGATATTGAAGTCTTGCTGGACCTGCTCCTGGAAAAGTCCATGGCCGTGGCCAACGCCAACGTGGGAAGCGTTTACATTGTGGAAAAGGAAAAGGGACGCTTTCGGGTGGTGGCCTCCAGAAGGCTGGGGCCCGCGCTGAAGAAGAACACTTACCTCGACATAAAAGGCTCTATCGCTTCTTATGTGCTGACCCATGGAAAGCCTCTGCTCGTCCAGGACATTGAAACGGATTCCAGAATTGCCCGGCAGAACGACCCCAAGTACGGCGCTCCGTCCTTTCTTATCATGCCCGTTTTTGTCAGGGAGCACCTGACAGCCACGCTGAATCTTTCCGGGAAGGACCAGGACAGGGTCTTCGACACCAACGACGAGCGGGTGGTCTCCATAATGATAGGCGAAATCGGCTTCGCACTGGAAAACGCGCAGCTTCATCTCCGGGTCGAAGAGCATTTGAGGAGTCTGGAAGATCGCACCACAGAACTTACGCGTATCAACGATCAGTTGCAGCAGGAGATCAAGGAAAGGAAAAGGGCCGAGGCGGCGCTCAAACGGACTTACAGGTTTTTGAAAAACATTTTGGACAGTTCGTCCTCCATTTCGATCATTTCCACGGACCTGAAAGAAAACATCCTCTTTTGGAACAAGGGAGCCGCAAACATATTCGGTTACAGTGCCGAAGAGGTGGTAGGGAAGAAGAAGATAAGCATCCTGTACTCCGATGACGTTACGCAAACGGAAATAAAGGGGGTGCGGGAGATGATCATGAAAGAGAAAAAAGGCATCAACACCAAGGTCAGGGAGGTGACGAAAGAGGGAAGACGGCTCTGGATCAACCTGAATCTGACGCCACGTTTGGACGAAGAGGGCCGCGTGATCGGGATCCTGGGCATCGGGGAGGACATTACCCAACGCAAGCACCTCGAGCACGCCCTGCGAGACGCGCAGAAAATGGAGGCCATCGGCACTCTGGCGGGGGGCATAGCGCATGATTTCAACAACATTTTGATGGGGATTCTTGGCAACACGACGCTGATGCTTCTGAAAATGGATTCCGAGCACCCCCATTACGAAAAGCTGCGAAACATACAGCGATACGTGCAAAGCGGCGCAGACCTGACCAGGCAGCTCCTGGGTTTTTCCAGAAGCGGCAAGTACGAGGTCAAGCCCTCGGACATAAACGAGATATTGAGAAAATCCTCCGAGATGTTCGGCTATACCAAGAAGGAGATCAATATCCATCACAAATACGTGGAAGGAGTCTGGCCGGTTGAAGTCGATCGCGGGCAGATCGAACAGGTGCTGCTCAATTTCTATGTCAATGCCTGGCAGGCGATGCCGGCCGGTGGCGACCTGTATCTCGAGACGGAGAACACCACGCTGGAGGACGAATTCGTCAAGCCTTTCGGCGCAAGGGCCGGCAGGTACGTGAAGGTCTCCGTTACCGATACGGGTGTGGGCATGGATGACGCGACCAAACAAAGGATATTCGATCCTTTTTTCAGCAGCAAGGAGATGGGTAGGGGAACGGGCCTCGGACTCGCCTGCGCTTACGGTATCATCAGGAACCACGGGGGCATCATCGATTTTTTCAGTGAGAAGGGAGAGGGCACCACGTTCAACGTGTACCTTCCCGCAACCGAGAAACGAATCGCACCCGAACCCCCGAAGCTGCCAGAAAAAGCCCTCAACGGCACCGAGACCTTGCTGCTGGTGGATGACGAGGATATGATTGTAGATGTGGGCAAGATGCTCGAGGAGGTGGGGTACAAAGTGCTCATAGCCAGAAGCGGTCGGGAGGCCATTGAACGCTACAAGGAGAACAGGGAGGACGTGAGTCTGGTGATCTTGGACATGATCATGCCCCAGATGGGAGGGGGTGAAACGTACGACAGGATCAAAGATATGGATCCGGGCGTCAAGGTCCTCTTGTCAAGCGGTTACAGCGTTGACGGAGAGGCCGCCGGGATCCTCAACCGCGGCTGTGACGGCTTCATCCAGAAGCCTTTCGACATCATACAGGTTTCCCGTAAGATACGCGGGATCCTCGACAAGCCGGCGCCCGCCCATACCCTTAACTGATGCGCATCGGGGCCTTGATCATCGCTGCGGCCGGCCGCAGCGATGATCAAAACCCCCTATCGGCGAAAGAAGGACGTTGCACCATGAGCGACACATTCCAAAAGGCCGGCTCCTCGGACCCCGTGGTGTCGGACATTCTGAAAAAGAGCAAAACCATCGCCATCGTGGGGCTTTCCCCTAAAGCAGACAGGGACAGCAACAAGGTGGGGGTCTATCTTCTGGAGGCAGGGTACCGTATTTTCCCGGTCAATCCGGCGTGCGACACGATCCTGGGCCAAAAGTGCTACGGGCGGCTGGCGGACATACCGGAACCCGTGGACGTTGTGGATATCTTCCGAAGACCGGAGGACATCCTCGGCATCGTGGACGAGGCCATCGCCGTCGGAGCCGGGACCGTGTGGATGCAGTTGGGGCTGCGCCATCCCGAGGCCGCGGAAAAGGCGCGGGGGGCCGGATTGAAGGTGGTGATGGACAGATGCATGAAGGTGGAGCACCTGCGCCTCCACTCCCCCGGGCAGCCGGACAAATCCTGAATCGCCTCCGGGATCTCACTGGTCAGCCTGCCCTTCGGCAAATTCCCCCTGCAACATCCGGTAGATCTCCCGGCCCATGGCCAGGCCTAAGTCGATGAATTGGGGGCCGTACTTCCTTCCGGTGACGGTGCGGAAAGTGGAGCTTATCCGTGCAACCGCTTCCATTCCTTTCGGAAATCCGTCGAGGACCCGGGACAGAGGGGCCCGCGAGTAAGAGACCATCTGCCAGAGCGTTTCCTTGAAATTGTCCGGACCCCATCGGAACTTGTCCGCGTCGTACAGGCAGTCCGAAAGCAGAAGGCCCACCGGGGTGTTGACGGGTTGGGGACTGATGAAAGCCTCGTGGTTGCGGATGGCCTGACAGATATCTCCGATTTCCTGGACAGAAAGAGGGTAACTGCCCAAAACGTCTCGGGCTTCATCGGCTCCCCTTAGGGCATGCTGTTTCTCTTTGCGCCTGATGTCGTGGAGCAACCCCGCACATTGCACGAGGAGAAGCAGCCGATTTTGTCCTTCCGCCGTATGCCCCGTGCGTCGCCCCTCGATAAGGACCAGGGTGCCGGCGTCGAGGGTGACCTTCGTTACATGATCGAGGCCGTGACCGAAGTTGTCTTCCAGGCGGTTGTGCACGTAGGCATGGAGGCGGGCAATCAGAGGGTCCGTATCGAAAAAGAGACGGGAGCGACGGGTTTCTTCCGTGAAGTCCAGGTAAAAGGAAGGGATGGGGTAGTGGGCGGCGATCCCGGCGACCCGTCGGCGGATTTGGTCGTAGAGAGGTTCCATAGGCATCCCGTGTTGCGCCCATGCCGGGCGCCCTGCGTCGCAAATCTCCCATACCACGCTCGATGCAAAATATGAAGGGGAAACCGGCCGGGCGGCACTGGAGGCGATTTGCCTTTTCCGGGAGCGCGGGTATTCTGACGGCATCCGTGTCGCAAGGCAGGCGAGACATCCGCACTCCCAAGGGTCGAAAAAAGACAGGCGGCTGGTCGGAACGGTCATCGAGGCGGATTTGCGGTTTTCCCCGGGGTGGGCATTGCCCACCAAAAGACCCACCAAAAGACTTGATAACCGTCCGAGAAAGTGCGATCAATGTGGGAAAAAAATCGGGGCCGAGCGAGAGCCGCGAGGCATCATCGATGCCGTCGGAAACCGGAACGGGCCCCTGGAAACGGAGAAACGTGCTAAACGCTCGATGAAAGGTTACGATTCCACCAGAGACAAACTCATCGCGATCAACCGAAACACCCTTTCGCTTTTCCAAACCGCAAGAACCATCCCCAGCATCACGTCTCGTCCCTTCGAGACATGGGAAAACGCCGCTGGATCCCTGGAAGAGCAGCTCGCAGAGGGTCTGCTGCGGGTTGCAGTGGTGGGCCCCATCAAATCGGGTAAGAGCACGGTGATCAATGCCTTGCTGGGGGGGGACTACCTGCGTCGAGGCGCCGGGGTGGTCACGTCCATCGTCACGAGGGTGCGCGCCGGCGATTGCATGAGCGCCGTGCTCGACTTCAAGACGTGGGAGCAGGTGAACGATGAAATAAGGCGGTCCATGGTCTTGTTTCCCTCGACACAGGCCCGGACATTGGAGACGCGTTTCGACATCCGTGTGAAAAGGGAGCGTGAAGAGCTCCTCCGGGCCCTTGGCTCCCTCGGGCCCCAGCATCTGGTGACCGAGGACGCAAGGAACGTCAACGCCGTGCTTATCGGCTCCTATCTTCACGGCTACCGCCGGGTCAAGGAGCTGATGGGCCCGGAGCTCGGTTCATACGTGTACGAGGGGGAATCCTTCCGCGCCTACAGAGAGTTTGTGGGAAACGAGGAACTCGCGATCTATCTGAAGGATCTGCAGGTAAGGCTTCCCCTGGACGGGCGTCTGGAAACGGATGTTGAAATCGCGGACTGTCAGGGGGTCGATTCTCCCAATCCCCTGCACTTTGCCATGATACAGGATTATCTGCTCAGGACCCACCTCGTGGTGTACGTGGTGAGCAGCAGGACCGGCCTGCGCCGGGCGGACATGCGTTTCTTGTCGTTGATGCGGGAGATGGGGCTTCTCGAGAATGTCGTTTTCGTGATCAACTGCGATTTCGACGAACACGGCGATCTGGCGGACTTGCAGCGGCTCGTCCAAAAGACGGCTCAGGAGATAGCCCTCATCCGACCGGAGCCGGAGGTCTTCGCTTTTTCCGCACTCCACAACCTGTTCGCAGCGGCAAGAGGGGACTTGCCGGAAAAGGAACGGGCCCGGTTCCAGGCATGGGAGGCGGAGACGGCGCTGCGAGAGTTTTCCGGGAAGGAGACGGAAAGGTTTGAGCACTACCTGCACCGGCGCCTCACACGCGACCGGTTCGCGTTGCTTCTGAAGAACCACGTGGAGCGTCTAGGGATCATGGTGTCGGGGGTGCGCAATTGGGTGCGCATCCACCGGGGCCTTCTCGACAAAGACACCGACCACGCTCGCGAGCTGCTGGCCGGGCTGCATCGTGAGCAGGAAGGCATGGTCCAGATTCGGTCCATGATTCGGGACACTCTGGCAGGTGTGCTCCAGAAGGGACGACGGGAACTGGGCCAGGATGTGGACCGTTTCTTCGACGTGCGCCACGGCAAGGTGATGCAGGAGCTGCGTCGGTTTGTTCGCAGCTTCTCCTTCGTACCGGCCTCCGAAATGGCCGAAGGGCCGGTGCCCTTTTCCACGCTCCTTTACATGGCTTTCCACGAGTTGAGGCACGATCTGGAAGGGTTCATGACCGAGAGCATCAACCCCCAGATCATCCGATTCCTGCGTGCGGAGGAGGAAAAGGTAGGCCGGATGTTCGAAAACGTCGCCCAGCCTTACAGCCGACTGGTCCGTGATGCGGAAAGAAGGTACGCGGGCACCGTGCAGGGGCTGGGCATAGAGTTAGAGGACCGCCCCGTGGAGGCCCCGGAGCCCGTGGACATGGATACCTTGCGCAAGCTCACGGGGCTGACGGCCCCCTCCCTCGCCTCCACCATGCGGTACACGGCCAGGATCCGTACGGAGGCCGTCTTGCGACTCGGACTCTACAACTTGGTGACGGCGGTCGGTAAGCTCCTGAAGCGACCCGGCGGGGGCCGCAAGGAAGCCGAGATACGTGCCCTTCAGAGGGCTGTGGGGCGCATGAAGCAGGAGACCGAGCGGTCCCTGGCGCACGAATTGACCGATTACAGGGAAAACCTCAAGTTCCAGTACCTGTTCGTGCTGGCGGGGAGGGTTTCCGCACTTGTCAACGACAGGCTCCTGGACCGCTTTGAACTGTTCACTTCGGGTGCGGCCGAGACCCTCCAGCTCATCGGGGTGGACCGGACGGGTAAGGAAGGGGTTGCGGCGGTGCTCGAACAGATGGAGAGAACCTGCGACCGGATCGCCACCCAGTTGGAGATGGTGAGACAAGATATGCAATGATTCCAGGGAGCTTTACGATCCCGACAGCCCCAGGAGGCGGTGAGGATGGAAGCGAAAGGTACGCGAATCATAGCGGTGGCCAACGAAAAGGGCGGTGTGGGCAAGACCGCGGTGGCGCTCAACGTGGCCGCGGCCCTGTCCGAGGCAGGCAGGAGAGTGCTTGTGGTGGACGTGGATCCCCAGTTCAATGCCACGAGGGGTCTTGGGGTGGAGCTCGAGGGCGCCGCTTCCAGCGTATACGATGTGATCATAGCCCAGGAGGCACCGGACCTCAGTCGGATCGTGGTGGAAACCAGGTGGCCGGGTCTTCACCTTCTGCCTTCCCATGTGGACCTTTCCGGGGCCCAGGTGGAACTCGCCGACGTGGAAGGAAGGGAGCTGCGCTTGCAGCGGTTGATGCCGCTGTGTCCCCACTACGACTTCATATTCCTCGACACCCCTCCCGCCCTTTCTCTTCTCACCATCAACGTCTTCGCGTTCGCACGGGAAGTGCTCGTCCCGTGTCAAACCCATCCTTACTCCTATGCGGCCCTGGACGATCTGCTGGACACCCTGTCCATGGTGAGGGAGGAGATCAATCCGCAGCTGGCCCTGCTCGGCATCGTTGCGACGTTTTACGATCCTCGCACCCGAGTGGGTCGCATGGTCATGGAGAGGCTGCAAAACGACGCCCGGTTTCCGGGTAAGGTATTCAAAACGGCGATCCGCAATAACGCCACGGTCGCCGAAAGCGCAGGGGAAGGGGTGCCGGTCGTGTTTTTCAGCCGTTCGAGCCGTGGTGCCCTCGATTTCAGACAGCTCGCAAAGGAGCTGTCCCGGAAAAGGGCCGACCGACAAGGCTGATGGAACCAAACCCGGCCCTTGACAAGGAGAGACAATGGACACCGTCATCGAAAGGAGAATAGAAGCGGTGCGCCGGCGGCTGGCCGAGGCGCCCTTCGACACCTTGCTGGTGCTGACCCAGGAAAACAGGAGATACCTTTCCGGTTTTACCGGGGAGGACACCCATTTCGATGAATCGGCCGGGTGCCTTTTCATCAACGGGGACCACCTGTTGCTGGCGACGGACTCCCGTTATCTGACGCAGGCGGAGCATGAGGCGCCCCATTTTCAAATCCAGTGCTACAAGCAGAGTCTTGTTTCCTCCCTCCCCGGTATCTTGGAGCAGTTGGGGGTCCGGAAATTGGGTCTGGAGGCGGCTCGGCTTTCGCTGAAAGACCATCGACAAATGCAGGAGCGTATCGCGGCCGAGGGCGGCAGTGTGGAGCTGGTGCCCTGGGAGGGGATGGTGGAGGGGTGCCGCGTCACCAAGGACGAAGGGGAAATCGATGCCATACGGGCCGCCCTGCACCTGGCCGAATCGGTGTTCCAGACGGTCCTGGGTCGTCTCGGTCCCGGGATGACCGAGAAGGAAGTCGCATGGGCCATGGAAAAGGAAATGCGCGAAAGGGGTGCGCAAAGCCTTGCCTTTCCCACCATCGTCGCCGGAGGCCCTCACAGCGCCATGCCGCACGCCGTGCCGACCGATCGGCCCATTCGATCCGGAGAACCGCTTCTTTTCGACTGGGGGGCGCGCCTGGACGGTTATTGCTCCGATATTTCGCGCACCGTGGCGCCCGGAAACGGGGACGGCACGTTCCGAATGGTTCTGGAAACCGTTCGTGAGGCGCAGCAGCGGGCCATCGATGCGATTCGTCCTGGGAAGAGCACCCAGGAAATAGACGGTGTGGCGAGGGCCCACATCGCCGCCAGGGGATTCGGAGAGCGGTTCGGGCACGGCCTGGGCCACGGGGTGGGACTGGCCGTGCACGAAGACCCACGGGTGAGTCCCGTGAAGCCGTCCGTGCTGGAGGTGGGCATGGTCTTTACCGTGGAGCCCGGGATCTACCTTCCCGGATGGGGGGGAGTGCGCCTGGAGAACCTGGTGGTCGTGCGCGAGCACGGTGCCGAAGTGCTCAATGGTCTGGAGAGCGTCCTGGTGGTGTGAGCCGGCTGTGCGCTCCGGTTCGGGTGGAGGTTTCCCGTGACGACCGCTGACATCCTGGTGGACAGGTACCTGAACCACCTTCTGGTGGAAAAGGGGCTTTCGCCCCACACGCTCGCCGCCTACAGCAGGGACCTTGCCGTCTTTTTCGAATTTGCGGCCAAGGGGGGGATAGAGCGCGTCGAGGAGATGGATACGTCCCTTATCCTCAAACACCTCATCGCGCTGCATGCCCAAGGTCTCGGCCCCGGAAGCAGGGGACGCCATCTGGTGTCGCTCAGGGGGTTTTTCAGGTTCCTCGTGCAGGAACGGGTCTTGGAGCACAACCCTGCCCGGCTCGTGGACCTTCCCAAGAAGGGCCTGCGGCTCCCCGACGTGCTTTCCGTTCAGGAGGTCGAGCGGCTGCTGGAGGTTCCGGGCGAGAAGCGGCCCGAGGGCCGGCGGGACCGGGCCATGCTCGAGCTTCTCTACGCAGCGGGGCTGCGGGTTTCGGAGCTGATCTCCGTGGGGGTTTACGATGCGGAGCTGGAGGCAGGTTTTGTCAGGGTGCTCGGAAAGGGCGCCAAGGAACGGGTAGTGCCGGTGGGCGGACCTGCCAGGGAGAAGATACGGGCCTACCTGGAAACGGCCCGGCCGGCGCTTTTGAAGGGAAAGACGAGCCGGTACCTTTTCGTGGGAAGGGGAGCAAAGCCCCTGACCAGGCAGGGATTCTGGAAGCTATTGAAAAAGCACGCCCTCGAGGCGGGCATCACCAAGAACATCACGCCTCACACGCTGCGCCACTCATTCGCCACCCATCTTCTGGAAGGGGGCGCCGATTTGCGGGCTGTGCAGGAAATGCTGGGTCATGCGGACATCGCCACCACCCAGATCTACACACACGTGGCGGGCACACGCCTCAAGGAAATCCACCGCAAGTACCATCCGCGGGCGTGAAGAGCGGCCGCACCTCGGTTGACAATACGGGGGCCCTTCTGTATGAAACCGCCACCGAGAAAAGGAGGTGTGGCGCGATGATACGAGTGCTGGTTACCGGGGGGGCGGGGTTCATCGGATCGAACCTGGTGCAGGCCCTGTTGCGGCGAGGAGACGCCGTGCGCGTCGTGGACGATTTTTCCACGGGCCGGAAGGAAAACCTCCGCTTTTCCCACATGGCTGCGGAGGCTGCGGCCCGTCTGGAAATCGTGGAGGGGGACGTGGGAGACCCGGACCTGTGTGCATCTGTTGTCCGGAACGTGGACTACGTGCTCCACCAGGCGGCCATCCCGTCGGTTCCCCGTTCGGTGGAAGAACCCTTGAGAACCAACCGGGTCAACGTGGACGGAACGCTCAACCTACTGGTGGCGGCGCGGGATGGCGGGGTGCGTCGGGTGGTCTTTGCATCCTCGTCGGCCGTGTACGGAAACGCCCCGGGGTTTCCCCGCAAAGAGAGCACTGCGCCGGATCCCTTGTCCCCTTATGCTGTACAGAAGCTGACCGCGGAAAACTACCTGCGCGTGTTTTACAACCTGTACGGTCTGGAAACCGTCGCCCTGCGCTATTTCAACGTGTTCGGTCCGCACCAGGACCCCGAGTCCGAGTACGCCGCAGTGATTCCCAGGTTCATCAAGGCCCTGCTGACCGGCCGGCGCCCCGCGGTGTACGGTGACGGGGAGCAGTCCCGCGATTTCACTTACGTACGCAACGTGGTGCACGGCAACATCCTGGCCATGGAGGCCGAAGGCGCCCCTGGAAAGGTGATGAACCTGGCGTGCGGAGAGCGGCTCACCCTGAACACGCTGCTCGATATGCTGAGAAGCATCATGGGAACAGACGTGGAGGCCCACTACACGGATCCCCGTCCCGGTGACGTGCGCCACTCCCACGCCGACATCAGCCTTGCCGAAAAGATCCTGGGCTTCCAGGTCCAGGTCACTGCCGAAGAGGGGCTCTCCAAGACCGTGGAATACTTCCGAGTTCTTTTCGACACCCCCGAAAAGGACAGACCCGTTCCATGAAAACCTATTATTATCCCTCTTCTGCGGCCGCCGCCAGGTTGGAACGCATCGCGGGACGCGGGGTCGCCTTCAGCCCCCGCGACGTGAGGGACGTTGTCCGGATCCTCGCACAGGTGCGCAAGGAGAAAGACCGGGCCCTCGTGCGGTACGTGAACCAGTTTGATGCCCCATCCCTAAAGACCGGAAACCTGCGGGTCACCGACGAGGAAATGGAGAGGGCCCTGGCGCAGGTGGACCCCGGTTTCATGGGGGCGATGGAAAGGGCGGCGGCCAGGATCCGCGAATTCCACCGGCGGCAACTGCCCAATTCGTGGATCACCGTGGAAAGGGCCGGAGCCGTTTTGGGACAGATAACGCGTCCGGTGGACGCCGCCGGAGTCTATGTGCCCGGGGGAAGGAGCGGCAACACGCCCCTGGTTTCGTCGGTGCTCATGGGGTGCATCCCTGCCAAGATCGCCGGGGTGTCACGGATCCAGATCGCGACTCCTCCCAGGCAGGACGGGACCGTCCATCCTTATCTTCTTGCCGCGGCCCGCCACGTGGGAGTGGACGCCGTTTTCAAGGTGGGAAGTGCGTGGGGCATCGGTGCCCTGGCTTACGGCACCGAAACGGTCCCGCGCGTGGATGTGATCGTGGGGCCGGGCAACGTGTTCGTGACCATTGCCAAAAAGCTGGTGGCCGGCACGGTGGGAACCGACATGGTCGCAGGTCCCAGCGAGGTGCTCGTGCTGGGCGACGCAGCCGCGGATTCCGACCATGTGGCCGCGGATCTTCTCTCCCAGGCCGAGCACGACCCCCTCTCCCTGTCGATCTTCGTCACCACGGAAAAACGGTTGGCGCGAAAGGTCCGCGCCGCTTTGGAAAGCCGGGTGAGGGTCCTGTCCCGGGAGCAGATCGCACGGGCCGCCCTGGAAAAGCACGGAGCCATATTCGTGGTGCCGGATCTGGACACGGCAGTGGATCTGGCCAACCGGATCGCACCCGAGCACCTGGAACTGCTCGTGGCCGAGCCCTTCGCCTGGGTGGGCAAGATTCGCAACGCCGGGGCCGTGTTCCTGGGACCGTACAGCCCCGAACCGGTCGGTGACTTCGTGGCAGGTCCCAATCATATTCTGCCCACTGCCGGCACGGCCCGCTACGCCTCGGCCCTTTCCGTGGAGACCTTCGTGAAAAAGACCAGCCTGATCCATTACACCAGACAGACGCTCCAAGAAGATGCCCAGGACATCATCCTTCTGGCGGAAACCGAGGGCCTTGGCGCGCACGCCGCTTCCGTGAAGGCCCGCTTATCCCGTCATTCCCATACTCCGTAGGCGACGGTGCCGCAGGAGGGGCATCGTCCGCCTTCCGAAAGTTGCCGGATAATGCGGTAGCCCATCCGCTGAACCAGGGGCGTCCGGCATCGGTGGCAGAGGGTGTCTTCGCCTCCCTGCCCCGGTATGTTCCCCGTGTAGACGTAGCGCAGGCCGGCCTCCATTCCGATCTCACGGGCTCGCAGAAGCGTGGCCACGGGGGTGGACGGGCGGTCCATGAGCCGGTAGGTGGGGTGAAACCGGCTCACGTGCCAAGGCGTTTCCGGACCGAGGGAGTCTACGAGAAATGCGGCCAGGTCTTTGAGCTCGGTCTCGTCGTCGTTGAGGCCGGGAATCACAAGGGTCGTCACCTCCACGAAAACCCCGACCTCGCGCATTTTCACCAGCGTGGCCATGACATGGGACCTTACGGCGCCGCACTGCTCCTTGTAGAAGTCGTCGGAGAAGGCCTTCAGGTCCACGTTGGCCGCGTCGAGATAAGGCGCGATCATGTCCAGCGCTTCCGGGGTCATGTACCCGTTGGTGACGAATACGTTGCGGATGCCCCGGTCCCGGGCGCGTTTGGCCGTGTCGTAGGCGAATTCGAAGTATACCGTGGGCTCGGTGTAGGTGTAAGCGATCGTCGAACAACCGGCACGCAGGGCCGCCTCCACAACCTGCTCGGGTGAAGACCGCTCACCGTCGATTATGCCCTGATGGTCCGCCGGCATCTGGGCTATGTCCGCGTTTTGACAGAAACGGCACCTGAAGTTGCACCCCACGGTGGCGATGGAGTAAGAGAGAGAGCCTGGAAGGAAGTGGAAAAGGGGCTTTTTTTCTATGGGGTCCACGTGCCGGGCGATGAGCTTGCCGTAGACAAGGGTCTCCAGGGTGCCGCCGCGGTTTTCGCGTACCGCGCAGATTCCCCGGTGCCCGTCGGCGATGACACAACGATGCGAGCAAAGGAAGCAACGGACTCTTCCTTTTCCCGCGGCCTCGTAAAGAAAAGCTTCCATGGTCTGACCTCCTCGTCACAAGGCACTTTCAGCCGGTGACCGGCATGATGAAAACCTCCACTTTTCATGGTTGCAGAGGGCGTATGTGTTTCGGCTGGTCTTGTTGTGTAGCAGTCCCGAATCTCGTGATCCTGTAGTGGGGCTGAAGCAATTCGGTCAGCGTGAAACCTTGTAAAAGCGGAACGATTCATTCAATCGTCAATCGAAAATGGTCAATTGTCGATCCTTCCGACGGGCCTTTGGCGGAACAAAAATGCACTCAAGTCCATGGGAGCCCAAGGGCCTGTTTTCACTACGTCAGGTTTTCGTAGGTGGGCACTGCCCACCAAAACAGACGGTATTCGGCACATGGTCGGATGTGGCCGGAACGATGATCAAGGCCGGCCTCCTCGTGCCGGTTCCTCAGGCGCCGGCCGGCCCCAGCTTCAGCCGGCGACGAGTTTTCCCGTTTGCTTGGCCTTGTATGGGATTTCCAGGGGCCTTGTGCTGAAGCGGGGCGTCAAGGCCGCCACCATGGCGATGAACGCCCCGCATGGGGATCGCAGTGTCCATGAGGACCCGCCCATCCACCCGGTGTACCGCATGCACCCCACGGGCAGGTTGCCCACGGTGGCCCACTGGAGGGGAACGTCGCCCACGGCGGCACG